>Ga0302319_10000286_pt1 | contig 110136 bp, 106 predicted proteins | sample Bog_T0_2_FD_203319 | JGI IMG/M metagenome (GOLD analysis project Ga0302319, IMG submission 203319) | Peat permafrost microbial communities from Stordalen Mire near Abisko, Sweden - Bog_T0_2 | ecosystem: Environmental > Terrestrial > Soil > Wetlands > Peat | place: Sweden: Abisko, Stordalen...
TGCAGCCGCTGGAAAACGCCGAACAGCTTGTGGGCATATTGCATGTCAAAGCCGGTCCCGTTATCGCGGACGAAAAAGACGTGCTCGCCCTTCTGCTCGACACAGCCGATATCCACGACGGCATGCTCACGTTTACGCGTGTATTTCAGGGCATTCGAGAGCAGATTGACCCAGACTTGCTTCACCAGGGCCGGGTCGCCCTCGCATGGTTCCAACGCACCAAAGTTGATCTCGATCTTTCGGCCTCCGCACTCCGCGTTAAAATCTCCAAGTGCCCCGCGCACAAGCTGTTCGGTATCTATGCTCTGCATAACCAGCGGCTGCCGACTCAGGCGCGAGAACGACAGCAAATCGTCAATCAATTGGCCCATGCGCTGGGCACTCTCGCGGATCACCAGAAGTTGCCGCAGGCCCTCGGCTGGCAACTTCGGTCCAAAATCCTCCAACACTGCCTGAGAAAATCCATCTACGGCGCGGAGAGGAGCGCGCAGATCGTGCGATACCGAGTAGGAGAACGCCTCCAGTTCGTTGTTGGCGGACTCGAGTTGCTGATTGGTTGCCGCCAACCTTTGCGCGTTTTGGAACATTTCGGCCGCCATTTGCTGCTCCCGGGCGCTCAATTCCGCAGGGCCGCCGGATGGCCCCGATTTGTGTCGCACGAAGTCGGTCACCTCCTCCACGCGATGAACGATATACTTGATCTGGCGACCGTCTCCGAACATCGGCGAGTTAACGGGGCTCCAGTAATGTTCCTCAAACGAGCCGTCGGCACGGCGGACATCATGTTTCGCAATCGCCATGGTGTCGGAAGCTGCGTTTTTAAGCACACGATCGATGGATGCCTGCAAGTTTGCTACAGCTTTTGTGCCGGGATCGTCCGGGTTGTCCGGAAACACGTCAAAAAGCCTACGACCGAGGATGCCGTCGCGTGTGGTCAAGGTGGCCTTCAGGTAAGCGTCACTTGCTGCAACAATCGTGAGATCGGGTGTGAACACCAAGTAAAGGCCGGGAAGCGACTCGAAGAGGCTCTTGAGTTCGGCCTGGTTGTGGCGCAACTCGGTATTAGCGGCTTCGAGCTGGCCGGTGCGTTCGATCACGCGCTGCTCCAACTCAGTGTTTAGCTTTCGAATCTTCTCCTCGGCCTGCTTGCGCTCGGTGATATCCAGCGACGAGCCCAGCAGGAAGCTTTCCCCGTCGATGACAATCTGCGCTCCGGACCATAATAGCTGGATGACCTGGCCCGATTTCGCACGTAGTTTCATCTCGAAATTATTGACTACGCCGTCCTCCTTTAACTTTGAAAATAGAGCGTCCCGCTGCCCGAGATCGACCCAGGTATTCAACTCAAATACCGTGCGTCCTACCACCTCGTTGCGGGACCTTTGAAACATTTTCAAGAATCCGTCATTCACATCCAGATACCGCCCTTCCTTGACGGTGGAAAGTGACGTGGCAACCGGACTAAGGTTAAAGATACTGGCAAACCTCTTGTTGCTGTCGCACAAGGCTTTTTCCGCCTGCTTTTGGTCGGTAATGTCGCGACCAGCGACCACCGACCCAACGATTGCGCCGTTCCTGTCGCGGATCGGAGCAAAGCTGTAGCTTCCGATCCATGTCTCGCCCGTGTCCTTTCTGTGGAGGGTGTACTCGGCGTTCTTGACCGTCTCGCCCCGGAGGGCCCTCGGAACCGCCCACTGCTCCAAAGGCGCCGGTTTCCCATCTGCCATGAAGACATCTAGAAAGGCAGGGTATTCGGCAAATGTCTTAGCGCATTCCTCCTTGGTCCTGAACCTATGGAACGTCGCGAAGGCCTCATTGAATTCGATGAACCGCCCCCCAGTATCGGAGATGAATATAGCGTCAGTCATGCTAGCAATGGCCGCATCCAATTGCGCCTTGCTCGCCAGCAACGCAGCCTCTGCCTTCTTTCGCTCCGAGATGTCGCGCGCGACCTTGGATGCGCCCACCACCCGGCCGCCGGCGTCCTTGATCGGCGAAACCGTGACGGAAATGTCTACCAACTGGCCGTCCTTTCTTACCCGCTCCGTCTCGAAATGGCGCACGCTTTCTCCCCGTTCGATCTGCTCAATGATACCCACCTCCTCGGCTCTCCGTTCAGGCGGAATAACGCGCAAGATCGAAGCGCCGATCATTTCGGTAGTAGCATAACCGAAAATTTTCTCCGCACCGGGGTTCCAGCTCGTGACAATACCGTGTAGATCCTTTCCGATGATCGCATCATCGGACGACTCCACAATCGCCGAGATTGCCCGGGATGCCACTTCGGCCAGCCGGCGCTCCGTGATGTCGCGCATAACGATCATGATACAGGCTTGGCCGTTGAGTGTGATCCCCCGCGATGATATGCTGAACGGGACAAGCCGCCCATCGACCATTCGGAGAGTTGTCTCATAGCCCAGGTATTCGCCCTTGGCCTGCAGTGTCCGCAAGAAGGCCAGCCGTTCCTCCTCGTCCAGCCAGTTGGTGTACTTCTTGATCGGATTCCCAATGACCTCCTCCGGCGTGCTTCCCCACAGGCGGCAAAGTGCCTCGTTCGCCCGGATAACCGTGTAGTCTGCAATACGCATAATGACCACCAAGTCCGGGCTCAGGCGAAATGCCTTTGAAAATAACTCTTCGCTCTCGCGCAGTGCCTCAGTGCGCTCGAGAACCCGTGTTTCGAGAAGATTATTGGCGGAACTTGCGGACGCCAAGGCCTCAACCGCAAGCTGTCTTGATTGCCTTAGTCGGCCGTGGAAAAGGCTGAAAAGAACGCCCATGCCCGCGAACATCACGATCGGTGGGATGTATCTAGGGTTTTCCACCGCGAAGGAAAATCCCGGCGGGATGAAGAAATAGACTACAAGAGCTGTGGAGATGAAAGTCGCCACCAGGCCTCCCCGCAGGCCGCCGATCCAAGAGCTAAAAAATACCGCTGGATAAAAGAGAAACCAAACGAATGGCTGAATGTAGGGCCAGAACAACCATTGGAGGATCAATGCGCCCAGGGGAGGCACCATCGCTAGCGTTATGCGCAGCCGGCTGATCGGGATCATCGCGTTTGTCTCGATGGCGGCGGCGACTGCCGGCAGTTGGTTACGGCCATGGGCGCCGTGCCCAGGTGCATGTAATTCAGCTTCGCTTCCGTACCCGCGCTTCCTGGCTTTCATATCCCCTCCCAGGTCAAACAGGGTACTTCTCGGAGAGGTTCCTGCCAATTTCTCCGTTCCTTCCGCAGCCCTGGCTTAGCAAAGCACCCGCCCTTCTGAAACCATGGTTTGATAGTAACAGCTGCCAGCACGGACATGGCTGACAAAGGTATGCGCATGATAATTAACGCATCGGGGCCTTGAAGGGACCGATCTTTTGGGACGCTGGAATTGTAACCCCCGCAATGAAGGAAGACTCCCTATAGTTTGTTGTTATATAGCCATTTTTTGCTCTTATAATTACTTTCTTGGGTCGTCGGCCGCCTCACTTTAGGCCATCACACGCACCTCTCGCGCGATCCGCACCATAGCATCCAAGAGGCTTACAAACGCCGACTTCCGACAGTATTGGTCGAGGCCGTTTCCAGAATACCGCCGCTCTTCATTGAATCCATTTTCACAGCGCACCACCTTAATGAGGTCGCCCCGCAAGGTATTCACCGCCGCCTTTAAGCGGGTTCTCGATGCTCCTTGATTCATCTCCCAGCGTTTGGCGGGGCACACCTTAAAATCACGTGACCCGATGCCAATGGACACCGACAAAGGACAATACGCGCTGCCTTACCGCGGAATCGGTATTGGTGGACGCCGAGGGACTCGAACCCCCGACCCCCTCGGTGTAAACGAGGTGCTCTAACCAACTGAGCTAGGCGTCCGTTCCAATCAAACGGCCGCAAGCGCCGCCCTTGGCCTCAATAGGCCGTCCTGAACCATCAACTCGGCGACCTGCACCGCGTTGAGCGCAGCCCCCTTCCAGAGGTTGTCGCCGCTGACCCAGAAAGCCAGGCCGTTGGGAAGCGCCGAGTCGAGGCGGATGCGGCCCACGCCGCACTTCACAACCCGGCTAAAATCGAGCGGCGTCGGGTATTGTCCCTTCGCGGTGTCATCGACGAGCATGGCCCCAGGAAACGCCGCGATCGCCTCGCGGGCCTCGGCGACCGACACGGGCCGCTCAAACTCGGCGTTGATCGAAACCGAGTGGGCGCGCAGGACCGGGACCCTCACGCAGGTTGCCGAGACCGGCAGATCCGGCAGGCCCATGATCTTGCGGCTCTCCAGCATGATCTTCGTCTCTTCGCCCGTGTACCCGTCTGCGCCGAAGGTGTCGACCTGGGGGATCACGTTGAAGGCGATCTGATAGGGAAACACCTTCTTCTGGAGGGGAGCCCCCTTTGCGTGCGCGGCGACCTGGGCCTCGAGTTCCCGGACGCCCTCGGCGCCGGCACCCGAGACCGACTGGTAGGAGGACGCGATGAAGCGCTTCAACCCAAAGCGGCGGTGCAGCGGAAAAAGCCCCATGAGCGCGACCGCGGTCGAGCAGTTCGGATTGGCGATGATCCCCTTGTGCCTCTTCAGGGCCTCAGGATTGATCTCGGGGATAACGAGCGGAACATCCGGGTCCATCCGGAGGGCGGAGCTCTTGTCGATCACCAGGCAGCCGGCCTTGACGGCGTCCGGCGCCAGGGCGCGGGTGACCTTTCCGCCCGCGGCAAAGAAGGCGACGTCTAGGTTCGCGAAAACGCCCGGCTTGGCCTCCTCAATCGAGAGGCTCTGGCCTTTGAACACGACAGTCTTTCCGGCTGACCGGGCCGAGGCGAAGAGCCTGAGCGCGGAAATAGGGAAGTTGCGCTCCTCCAAAAGGCGCAGCAACTCTTGACCGACGGCGCCAGAGGCGCCGACGATGCCAACCGTGAAGCATGCCGTCTTGTCCATAGATTCGTCTTGGGAGTCGTTCAACAAAACCCGTTCTGCGCTTGGCATCAAGCACGCAGACCGGGTTCTCGTGGTCAGGATCGGCGCCTCGACGCTCCAGTTTTACCTGAACCAGAAAGCGGTAAGATCCTATGTAATATCCACTTCCAAGCTGCCACCATCCAACGTTGCGAATTCACTGGGAACACCCCGCGGGCTCCACGAGATCGCGGAGCGAATCGGGTCGGGCCAGCCCCCAGGAATGGTCTTCAAGGGCCGGATACCGACCGGCAGGCACTTCGGGGAGCTGGAAGAGGACCAAGGAGCCTCGGGAAACCTCATCACGAGCCGCATCCTCTGGCTAAGGGGCCTCGAGCCCGGGGTGAATGTGGGCGGCCCGGTCGACACCCATGCCCGCTACATCTACATCCACGGGACGCAGCGCGAGGACCGGATCGGGGAGCCGTTGAGCGCGGGGTGCGTCCTGATGCGAAACGCCGACATCGTCGAATTGTTCGAGGAGGTCCGCAACGGAGACCTGGTTTGGATAACGGACTGAAGGCGATGCCCGGGGCGCGAACCACCCCCTTCCCGGGCGCCCCTCTCCCGCCCCCCACCGTATGATCGGGATCCGAGACGACACCGCACCGGCCCCGGCGCCCCCAAGCCGCGCGCCGGAGCTTTCCGCGCGGGCCTTCGCCGAGGCGGGCTGGCTCCAGGAAAACCTCGGGCTTGAGCACCGGCCGGGCCAGGAAAGGATGGCGAACGCCGTAGCCGCCGCGTTCCGAGACGACAGCCCCCTCCTCTTTGAGGCCGGCACCGGCATCGGCAAGTCGCTCGCATACCTGGTGCCCGGCATCATCCACGCGACAGACTGCGGCCGGCAGATGATCGTCTCCACGCACACGATCTCGCTCCAGGAACAGATCGAGGGGAAGGACCTGCCGCTCTGCCGGAGGCTGTTCGCGTCCGCCCCTGAACTCGCCCGGTACGCATCCTTTCGCTCGACGGTCCTCGTAGGCAAGTCGAACTACCTCTGCACCTCGAGGCTCTCGCACGCGCTTGCCGAACGGGCGAGCCTCTTTGACGATTCCGGCTACGACGAGCTCCAGCGGATCGCAACGTGGGCCGACACGACCGAGTCAGGCCTCAGGCACGACCTGGCACCCCCTCCGAGCCCGGAGGTCTGGGACGCCGTGAATGCCGATTCCTCATCGTGCTCACGCCGCACGTGCGACTGCGAGCGCTGCTTTTACCAGAGGGCAAGGGCCCGGGTGCGCTCGGCCCAGGTCATCGTCGTAAACCACGCGCTCCTCTTTTCCCTCATCAACGCAGGGGGCGCCCGCGCGGAGGGCGCCGGCCCCGATGTCTCGGGGGTACTTTTCCCGGGGGACTTTGTCGTTCTCGACGAGGCGCACACGGTCTCCGAGGTGGCCGAGGAGAGCTTCGGGCTGGCGCTCAGCAGCCTGGGTATCGAGCGGACGCTCAAGCACCTTTACAACCCGCGGACGCGCCGGGGGATCATGAAGAAGCGCGGCGACGCCGAGTTCCGCCAGAGGATCTCGGATGCTCTCGACGCGTCAGGCCAGTTCTTCGGCTTTCTTGAGGGAAGCCTTCTCAAGGAGCGCGCGGTCGTCCGCGTCCGCGAGCCTGGCGCCGCCGAGCCCCTGCTTTCGGAGCCGCTCTCCGCGCTGGAGCGCGCGCTCGCGAAGGTCGCCGACACGCTCGAGGAGGGCCGCGAGCGCGACGAGCTCCTGGAGCAGCGGGCCCGGCTGCGCGCGATCCGAGGCGGCGTCGACGAATGGCTTGGCCTATCCAACGAGGGACACGTCTATTGGGCCGAGAAGGGCGGCCGGAAGCAGTCGATCGTAACCCTGAGGAGCGCCCCGGTGGACGTGGCACCGGAGCTCGAGCGGTGCCTCTTTGGCGCTGGGGTCGCAGTCCTGTGCACGAGCGCCACGCTCGCGCTCGCCGGCGATCTGGCGCTCTTTGCGGCGAGCGTCGGGGCCTCCTCCGCCAGGGCGCTCCTCGCGGAGTCGCCCTTTGATTTCGAGCACAACATGAGGGTCTTCGTGGCCTCCGACATCCCCGCCCCCTCGGCCCAGGACACCCGTCTCTCTATCGACGCCCTGGCCGACTACGTCGGCTTCTGCTGCGCGCGTGTGGCGGGCGGCTCATTGGTCCTCTTCACGAGCTACAGGGACATGCAGGCGGTAGCCGCAATCGTGGGCCCGCTTCTCGCGGCGGAGGGCCGGTCGTTCCTGATCCAGGGGGGAGGCGTGTCGCGCACCGAGCTCGCCCAGCAGATGCGAGACGCGGGAAACGCGGTCCTCTTCGGGACGGACAGCTTCTGGACCGGGGTCGACGTTCCCGGGGACGCGCTCTCCCAGGTCGTGATCGCGCGCCTCCCCTTCAGCCCGCCGACCCACCCGATCTCCGAGGCAAAGGCTGAGCTGATCCGAGACCGCGGGGGCGACCCCTTCAATGAACTGACTCTGCCGGAGGCCCTTATCAAGTTTAGGCAGGGCGTGGGCCGGCTCATCCGGACCCAGTCGGACCGGGGGCTTATCACGGTCCTCGACAGCCGCATCCTTGCCAAGTCATACGGACGCCTGTTCATCGAGGGCCTGCCTCAGAGGACCTTCGCCCGCCTCACTCGCGAGAACCGGCAGGAGCAATTTCGTCCTTTCACCTGACCGCGGCAGGGCTAGTGTTATCTACTCTAATGACGATCCTCCGAGCCGCGTGCTACTCCGACATCGGCAAGGTCCGCAAGGAGAACGAGGATCGGGTGATCTTTGACGAGGACCTGCAGCTGTTCGGTGTAGCCGACGGCGTGGGAGGCCTGCCAGGAGGAGGAGAGGCAGCCCAGGAGACAGCCGACCGGGTGACCCAGGGGATCCGCGCCGCCCCCGAGGAAGGCGAAATCGACCTTCGAACCATCGTTACCCAGGCCAATGACGCGGTCGTGGCCCTTGGCATGCGGCTAAGCCCGGGACTGGGGATCGGCTCGACGCTCACGGTGGGGTGCGTCCGTGGCGGGCGCCTCAAGCTGGCGCATGTCGGTGACTCGCGTGCCTTCGCGATGAGGCAGGGGGACCTCTTCTGCCTAACGGAGGACCATTCCGTGGAGAACGAGGCCAAGCGGCGGCGGGCGCGGGGCGAAGTCGTCTATTACAGCGAGTCGCAGCGGGGCGCGCTCACCCGCTGCATCGGCCAGGCGATCGCGCCGGAGGTGGACCTTGCGGACCTGCCGCTTCGCACGGGCGACCGCTTCATCTTCTGCACCGACGGGGTCACGCGCATGCTTGCCGAGCGCGACCTGCGGGAAATCGCCGGCAAGTCCGACCAGCCTGCGGAAATCGTGCGCGGTCTCGTGGATATGGCGGTCCAGCGGGGAGGCCCGGATAACGCGACGGCTGTAGTCTTCGTCGTGGACACCCTCTGAGCGGGCCTGTCCCCTTAGGAGACGAACGGATTGTAGCGGAGCTCGTTGCCGGCCGTGGTCATCGGCCCGTGGCCCGGGGCCACGACCGTCTCCGGGGGCACGGCGGCAAGCACCCGGCGCAGGTGGGCCCTAAGCTGCTTTTGACAGTGGTAGGGGCCGCCGGCCGACCCCGCGAAGATCAAGTCCCCCGATATGAGGAGCGAGCGTGCCGAAGGAAGCGCAATCGAGCGTACGTGGTAGCAGTTGTGCATCGCGCAATGGCCCGGTGTCCGGTAGGCCGTCACCGCGAGCGTCCCAAACGTCAGGGTCTCACCCTCGCCCAAGGGCTGCGCGGGGGGAAACTCGGCCCCTGAGGGCACGTAGGCGTTCTTGACCCCGAAAAACCTCACCGCATCGCGGAGGCCGCCCACGTGCTCCGCCTCGACGTGCGTCGCAAAGATCCCGTCGATGCCCGCGACCGATTGCGGCCACTCGGCCTCGAGGGCGCCGCCCCCGGGGCCCGTGTCAAAGAGGAGCCCCCGCCCGCCCTCGCAGCCCACGATGTAGGCGTTCACGACCCCGATCCCGTACGCCACCCGGAGGGGCCAGACGCTGAAGGGAAGCCCCTCGGAGTGCGGCAGGGGGTACTTGCCGGAGGCGAGCGCGCACAGGCCCACCTCGTTTAGGCCGAGCGCCCCGGCAAGCCGGCTGCAGTCGGCCGGCCCCAGCTCGGGACGGTAGTCGATCGCATCACGGATCGCCGAAACCGGGACCCCCGACTTCTCGGAAAGCGTCTCCGGGGTCAGGCAGGCGCACGCCATCGCCTTCTCGAGGACGTCTCCAAGCTCGTCTTCCAGGGGAATATGGAGGTTCGATTTCAACAGAGGTGTGGGACAGGGGGCCAATTTAGCTCCCTTCGCGCAAATATTCAACGCAGGACGGGCGCGCTGAAGCGTTGAACTTGCGCGGGGAACCGTCTCGACTTTGGGGCCTATGGATCAGACCCAGCAGGAAGTCCTCGACATCTTCACCCGCACGCGGGCGCTCCTCAGGGGCCATTTCGTCCTGCGCTCGGGCCTCCACAGCGGCCATTACTTCCAGTGCGCGCAGGTGTGCCAGCACATGGACGCCGTCGAGCGTCTCTCCGAGCTGCTCCTTGCGAAGGTTAAGGCCGCGGGCCTTGCTTTCTCAACGGTTCTGGCGCCCGCCATGGGGGGCCTCGTGATCGGGCAGGAGCTCGCGCGCCAGGCCAAGGCCCGGTACATCTTCTGCGAGAAGGAGAACAACGTCCTGGTCATGCGCCGCGGGTTCACGCTGGCGGCGGGCGAGCGCGTGCTGATCGCCGAGGATGTCGTGACCCGGGGCGGCCGCGTGAATGAGTGCGTCGAGATTGTCCGCAAGGCCGGCGGAACGGTGGCCGGCGTGGCAATGCTGGTCGACCGGAGCGCGTCCTCCGTCCGCTTCGACGTGCCGGCGGTCTCCCTCCTAGAGCTGAGCTTCCCCACCTACCCTGCAGACCAGGTCCCCGCGGACCTGGCCAGTATCCCGGTAGAGAAACCCGGAAGCTAAGTCTCAGCGCTTGGTGACGACGACGTAGCGCTGGTATCCCTGGTAGTAGACCAGGAGCAGGTTGCGGCCCGGATGAAGGAGCGCCTTGGCGGTCTCAAGGTCGTCCGCCGGCTGGCGGTTGATCTCAACCACGACCGCGCCCTGGGGCAGGTCCTGGTTGTACTCGCTCTTGTCATCCACCTTGGTGACGACAAGGCCGGTGATGCGGGAGTCGATCCCCAGGCGCCTTCGGACATCATCCGTCAGCTTGCCGACCTCGATCCCGTCCAGAAGCTCGTTCGGCCGCTCCGAGAACTGCGTGAGCGTGACCGCCAGCGTCAGGGGTTTCCCGTCCCTGGAGACGCCGAGCGTCACCTTGCTGCCGGGGGCCATCTGCGAGATGATCAGGCGCAGCTCGTCGTGGTCCTTGATGGCCTTCCCGTTCACCGAAAGGATGACGTCGCCGCGCTTCACCCCGGCCTTGTCGGCGGGGCTGTCGGGAATCGTGTCGGTGACGATGACGCCCGTCGCGTCCTTGGGCAGGTGCACCTGCTCTGCGATGTCAGGCGTGATCGGGTCGCCGCCGACGCCCAGGAACCCCCGGCTCACGGTCCCCGTCTCGATCAGGCTCTTCATCACGTTGGCAGCCATGTTCACCGGGACGGCGAAGCCGATCCCGATGTTGCCCCGGGAGGGCGACACGATGGCGCTGTTGATGCCCACGAACCGGCCCTTGGCGTCGATCAGGGCGCCTCCCGAGTTGCCCATGTTGATCGCGGCATCAGTCTGGATGAAGTCCTCGTAGCCGGCCACGTCGTCCAGGATGCCCACATTGCGGCTCTTGGCGGAGACGATCCCCATGGTGACCGTCTCGCCGACGCCCAGCGGGTTGCCCACGGCGAACACCACGTCCCCCACCCGCAGCTTGTCGCTGTCGGCGAAGGTCACCGGCTGCAGGCCCGTTGCGTCGATCTTCACGACCGCGATGTCGGTCTTGGGGTCGGCCCCCACCACCTTGGCCGGGAACTTGCGGCCGTCGGAGAGGACGACCGTCAGCTCGTCGGCGTCGGCAACGACGTGGTTGTTGGTGAGGATGAAGCCGTCCGGTGAGACGATGACCCCGGAGCCGAGGCCCATCTCCTTGCTCTCGCGGTCCTGGTCCGGGACGTCGCCGAAGAACTGGCGCAGGAGCGGGTTCGCCTGGACCTTCTCGTGCACCGTCCGGGTCGAGTTGATCGAGACCACCTCCTTCTCGGCGGCCTCCACGATGTCGGCGTAGCTCGTGATGACCGAGGACTTGCCGTCGCTCACGGCCGAGTAGTCCCTCTTGAGCTCGGGCATCTTGGGGGAGGGCGCGGAGCCGGCCGGGTCGGCGCCGAGGGCCGTCAGGGACAGGCCCATCGCCAGGCCGAGCGCGGCGGAAAGGGGAAAGCTGGAGGCTTTTCTGATATTCATGTAGTTATAGGATGACCCTCGGGTCGCCGCATGTGTTCCACATTCCCCGGGTTCTGGGGGCCGCTAGAAACCCTTGATGCGGAAGAGGCCCGTGATGCTCTCGTTCGTATTGATGCGCTGGATCGCCTGGCCGAGCAGCCCGGCGACCGAGAGGACGGTGATCGGCAGGCCACGGGTGTCGATCGGGACCGTGTTGGTCGTGATCAGCTCGTCGATCATCCCGCTTCGTATCCGCTCGTAGGCGATCTCGTTAAGGATGCAGTGGCTGACGGCGGCCCGTATCTTCCTTGCCCCGCGCTCGCGCAGGATCGCAGCGGCCGCCGTGAGCGTCCCTGCCGTCTCGGTGATGTCGTCCACGAGCAGGATGTCGCAGCCCTCGACCTCGCCCACGACGCTGATGGCCTCGACCGTGGTCGCGTTCTTTCGCCTCTTGGCCACCATGCCGAGGCTGGCTCCCAGGATGTCGGCGTAGGCCGCCGCCATCTTCATACCCCCGACGTCAGGGGAGCAGACCACGAGCTTGTCGGTCTTCGTCTTGCCAAGGTACTCGAAAAAGACCGGCGAGGCATAGAGGTGATCCACCGGGATGTCGAAGAAGCCCTGGATCTGCTGGCTGTGCAGGTCCATGGTGAGGACCCGGTTGGCTCCCGCCGAGACCAGGAGGTTCGCGACGAGCTTGGCCGTGATCGGGACGCGGGGCTGGTCCTTCCTGTCCTGCCTGGCATAGCCGTAAAAGGGAAGGACGGCCGTGATCCGGTTCGCCGAGGCGCGCCGCGCCGCGTCGATCATGATCAGAAGCTCCATCAGGTGCTGGTTCGACGGGGGGCAGGTCGACTGGATGATGAACACGTCGTGGCCACGGATGTTCTCGTCGATCTTCACGAATGTCTCCCCGTCCGGGAAGCTCGTGACCGTGGCCTCCCCGAGGGGCATCCCGATGCTCTTGCAGATGTCCTCGGCCAGAGCTCTGTTTGAATTGCCTGAAAAGATCTTCAATCGGGACTCGCTCATATGAGCCGGCCATCTTGCCCGGGCCCCCGCCGTAGGCTACCCCAAAATCACTCCTGTCCCCGGATTCCGCCGGTCTGTCGCAGCGCCTCGTAGGCCGCGACACCGGCGGCGGTGCTCAGGTTAAGCGAGCGCAGGTCGGTGTTCGCGTGAGGAATCGTGACTCGGCTGTCCCTGAGCTCCTCGTGGAGCCAATCGGGCGCGCCGCTGCCCTCGTTCCCAAAGACAAGGCCGTCTCCATCCTCAAACGCGGCGTCCCAGAAGCCGAGCTCGGCCTTGGTGGTGAAAAGCCATAAGCGCTTGGGTGCGGCGCTGCTTCCGCGGAACTGGGCCCAGTCAGCATGCTCGTGGACATCCAGGGAGAACCAGTAGTCCATACCCGCGCGCCTTAGGTTCCGGTCGGTGATCTTGAACCCCAGGGGATGAATAAGATGGAGCCGCGACCGGGTAAGCGCGCACATCCTGCCCACGTTTCCCGTGTTCTGGGGAATTTCGGGCTGGAAGAGAACGATATGAATCATGGTGGGTCCGCTTGCTCCGTCCGCCCTTCTTTTCTTGAGCAATGCCGCACTAACGCAAGCGCCTTGCGCATTGCATTTTGCCCAACTGGCGGCAACGTTTGCCGCCATCGCAGCCCGAGCCGTGAACGCCCCAAGGAAAAAGACCGAGGCGCCCCGCAGATCCGTGGTCATCGTCGACGACGAGAAATCCTACGTGGAGCTCATGGCGGAGATGATCGCAGACAACATCGATTGCAGGGTGCACTCCTTTACAAGGCCCCTGGACGCCCTGGGAGCCCTCCCGGCGCTTGCGGCGAGCGTGATCGTGACCGACTACTTCATGCCCGAGATGGACGGGATCGAGTTCATAAAACGCGCCGCAAAGGTGGAGCCCCATGCCGCCTTCATCATGATCTCGGGCCACAACCTGGACCCCCTCGAATATGAGCTTTCGCGGCTCAGGAGGCTTAAGCTGCGCCTTCAGAAGCCCTTCGGCTGGAGGCCGCTCGCCGCCGCTGTGCTCGAGGTCTGGCCAGGCAAGGACGTGCCGGCGAAAAAATTCTAAGGCGCCGAGTCCGGGGTGGCCCGCTCCAGGGGTATCTTTAGCACCGGCGGGAATAGGTCCTTTGAGACCGACATCTCGACATCCTTGTACCCTCCCCGGCGCACGCGGAAGTGATAGCATCCGTCGCTGTCCCAGAGATACTGGTCAAGGTCGGCATGGACCAGGCCTTGGGTGTCCGAGATCCAGCCCAAATCCTCGGCATCGTTCTGGAGTTGGCGTGAGGTTTTCGCATTCGCCTCCGCGTCATCCGGGAGCACGACCCCCCCCTGGACCGGCATACCTCGGCCGTCCACAAGGAGGATTCGGCCCGGCGGCTTCTCCGCGTGCATGGAGGAGCATCCAGGAGCCAGAACCACCATTAGGCCGAGCGCCAGAGCGCAGAGGGAGTTCTGCAGGGATGGAAGGGCCCCTCGGCGGCTGGATCCGAGGGCTGCGCCTCCCGGGAATCCCCCCTGGGGCAGCCGGCGGACTTGGAGGGGATTGGACGTAATCATTTCAGGCGACACCCTAGAATGACATTTGCTCCATGCTCAATGAGAAGCTGCGTGAAAAATCGAGCCCCAACGGCGTCCCCTGCCCCGTCATCCTTCGGGCCGGGCTAGGCCTCCACGGACAACCCTACGTTGTCTGCAAACAGGACCCGGCCCTCGCCCACCATTGACGCCGCCGCAAAGGCCGACGTCATCGCGTTGAACACGGAGCCCGACTTCGCCTTCTCGCAGACGCACAGGACACTGGAACCACTTCCGCTCAGCCAGCCCGTCCACGCCCCAGCCCTGACGCCGGCGGTGATAGCCGCGCTTCCTCCTGGGATCTGGGGCAGGCGGTAGGGCTCATGGACGAAGTCCCCCGAGGCGTGGCGCAGGCTCGCGTAGTCTCGGGTCGCAAATGCCGCCACGATGTACGCGGCGCTGTTGATGCTGCGGACCGCATCAAAGAACGGGAGCGAGGCGGGAAGGGCGCCGCGGGACTCCTTTGTCACGAGCTCAACGGGGGGCGACACGACGACAAAGGCAACGTCACCCGGGACCTCGAAGCGCTGGGTGTCCAGGTAGGCACCGGTGGCGGGATCGGACCTGGAAACGCAAAAGCCCCCAAGGACGCCGGCCGACGCGTTGTCGGGATGGCCCTCCACGGCCGAGACGAGCCCGACGATCTCGCGGCGGGAGAGACCCGCCTTAAAAAGGGCGTCCAGGCCGGCAAGGACTCCCGCGATCACCGTCACGCTTGAGCCGAGGCCCCGGGCGGGCGGAACGTCGCCCTCGATCCTGTAGCGGAACCCCGCCTCGGGCCTTCCGGTCCTCGTGGTGAACGCCGCGAACGCCTCTGCGACCATTTCTTGGGCCCTCGAATCGGAGGGCCTGTCGGGGATCGGCCCGGAACCCGCGGCCGCGGTTATCGTGACCCGGTTGTAGAGATTGAGCGCCAGGCCCAGCGTGTCGAAGCCGGCACCGCAATTCGAGGTGCTGGCGGGCACGCGCACGACCACAGGATCAGTTCCGGGTTTCATTCGCGGCGGGACCTCAGGGCCTTGTTCACCTCTCGCATCTGTGCCTTTTTCTTCAGGTCCTCCCGTTTGTCGAAAAGTTTCTTTCCGGTGCAAAGGGCTACCTCGACCTTCACGAGCGCCTCCTTGAAGTACATACGGAGCGGGATCAGGGACTTGCCGCCGGCATTCATCGCGAGGTCGATCTTGCGGATATCGCTCCGGTGCAGGAGGAGTTTGCGGATCCGCTTTGAGTCGTGGTTGCCGAGGTTCGCGAAGGCGTAGGGCTCGATGTGCGCGCCGTACATCCACACCTCATTCTTCTCGATGCGGCAGAAGGCGTCGCTGATCTGGGCCCTGCCCGTGCGGATCGACTTCACTTCGGTGCCCTTCAGCTGGATGCCCGCCTCGAAACGGTCCCCGACCGTGAAATCGCGGAAAGCCTTGGAATTCCTGACCTCGGTCAGGCGCGGGGCGTCTTTCTTATGCGCAGCCATGGTGGGCGTCGTTTCCAGGGGCCCGCGCGCCAACCCCTTCGGCCGCGCCCAGAGTCGCGGTCCTTAGGTCAGTTTTCGCCGGCCTCGAAGCTTATCTTCTCCTCAATGATCTCGCGCAGGGCGACATCCTCGGGCGACAGCTTTTCCAGGGACTCGACAAGGGGGCGGTTGCCCCGCTTGAGCTGCTTGACGCGGCGCGAGACAACATTGATCAGGATGTTGGGGTCCATGATCTTGCCAAGCGCTTGTTTGATGTAGTCGTCCCTCATAACGGTGGTGTTTCGGATGCGGAAAGGGCAAAACTGGCGGTTCAAGTAGGGGGGTCAAGGTCGAATTTCTCCTTGTCATATGGGGGGCCCAACCTTACCTAGTGACCCCTTTAACTCCCAACTTACGTCCCATTTTAAGCCATGTCACAGCACAAGAGTCTCCAAGGCACCAGCGGCATCGTCGTCAAGCGCAACGTACTGAAGCGCTTTGAGCGCATTGACTTGCTGAAGAAGCGTGGCTTCTGGAAGCAGGGCGATCGCGTCCAGGGACTTCGCAAGACGAAGCCAGACGTCTGAGCCGACTTTGCACGACCTGATTCAGCGCCTTCTCGCCTCCTACCAGCATTCGCTGCAGACGGGGGGTTATGCGTACATCGTCTTCCTGATGGCGCTCGAGAGTTCGGTGGTTCCCCTTCCGAGCGAACTGGTTATACCTCCGGCCGTCCTCCTCGTCTTGGCCGGCAACAGCACGATGACCCTTCCGGGAATCGTGATCGCGGGCGCGATCGGAAGCCTCGTGGGGGCCTGCATCATGTACTGGGGTTCGCGGCTAGCAGGGCGCCCGCTCGTTGTCCGCTACGGAAAGTACTTCGTGATCTCCCCGGAGAAAATAGAGCGCGCCGAGCGGTGGTCCGAGCGCTTTGGCAGCTTTGGGATCTTCCTTTCCCGGATGCTCCCGGTGGTGCGCCACCTGATCGGCATTCCCGCGGGCATCGTCCGGATGACATTCTGGAAATTCTGTGCGTACACGCTCGCCGGTTCGGCGTTCTGGTGCGGGGTCCTGACGTATGTCTCAGTCGTCGCCGGCAAGGACGAACGGCTCATGCACGGGGAGATCCGCGAGATCACGATCTGGGCCACGGCGGTGGCTGTGGCGCTCGGGTCTGCCTACTATTTTTTGGTCTACCGGCTCTCCCGCAAGGACGCCTAAGGGAGGAGCCATTGGCCCGCGGCGGCCATGATCGCCACGACGAGCCAGGGCGGAGCCCTCAGTTTGCTTAGCAGGACGATCCCGGAGACGGCCGCGACCGCGTCCCATGCGTTTCTGAGCGCCTCCGAGCAAACGGGCCGGTAGAGGGCCGCGAGAAGGAGGCCCACCACGGCCGTGTTCGCTCCCCGGAGCGCGCCCTGGGCCCATCCCAGGCCGCGAAAGAGGTGCCAGAACGGATAGGCTCCTCCCACCAGGAGCCAGGCCGGCAGGAAGATCGCGAGGAGCGCAAGAACACCGCCTACCCACGCATGGGGCCCGCCCTGAATCACGGTGCCAAGGTATGCCGCAAATGTGAATAGGGGCCCGGGAACAGCCTGGGCGGCGCCATAGCCCGCCATGAATGCGTCGTCCCCGATCCATCCCCGCGGCACCAGTGCGGAGCGAAGGAGCGGAAGGACGACGTGACCCCCGCCAAACACGAGCGAACCCGCCCGGTAAAACCCGTCAAACACGGCCACCGAATGGCTCCCTGTCGTCCGGGAGAGTAAAGGAAGGACCAGAAGGAGGCCGGCAAAGATGACAAGAGATGCCGCGGCCCAGATGTGCCTGCGACCGAGGCCGCGCGGCGAATGCGTCGGCGCAGGGGCCGTCCCCCGGAAGGCCGCCGACCCCACCAGGCAGCAGGCCGCAATCGCACCCACCTGGGACAGGGTGCCTGGAAGCAGGAGGGCTGCCGCGGCCGTCGCAAGGCCCATCAGGCGCCGCGGCCAGTCCGGGCAGAGCGAGCGACCCATGGCCCAGACCGCGAGCGCCACCACCGAAACAGCGGCAAGCTTTAGACCGTGGAGCCAGCCGGCCCTCGCGCTCTGGCCAAGGGTGGCGACGCCGTAGGCAAAAAGGATCATCCCCACAGCCGACGGGAGCATGAAGCAAAGGGAGCCAGTGAGGGCTCCAGCCAGGCCCGCCCTTTGCATCCCCAGGCAGAATACCACCTGGCTGCTCGCCGGGCCGGGGAGCATCTGGCAGAGCGCCACCGTGTCGGCGAACTCCGCATCGTCGAGCCAGCGGCGCCGTTCCACGAACTCCTTCCGGAAATACCCGATGTGGGCCACCGGTCCCCCGAAGGAGGTGAGTCCCAGTTTCAGGAAGGCGCCGCCCACCTCCGCAATGCTCTTAACCTTCAGCGGCAAGGCCCCTTCTCCTGTCGGTTGATGCCGTCTCCTTCCATCCTCACTGGTCGTCCTCCTCCTTGCCTTCGAGATTTGCCGGGAGGTTCCCAGGCAGAAAAAAGTAATAGAGCATGAGCCACCAACCCCATGAGATCCGGTAAAGCAGGATCGGCACAAGCAGGGCGCCCGCCAAGCACAGGGGAAGCGCCACAGACGCTCCCACCCTTCCCGTCACGTAGAGCAGGATAACGGGGATGACGACGCCAAACGCCGTCACCGCGTAGTTGATCACGAAAGGCCCCAGAAACGCACCGTCCCCGTTCTCGATCCGCAGCCCGCAATTTGGGCAGGTCTCGTTCACCTTGAAATACCTGCCCGGCTTGAAAAGCGTGCGCTGCCCGCAGTTGGGGCATCGGCATCTGAGGGCATTTGCGACTGCTTGGATCCGGGTGACCTTCATGGGGGGTGCGCTCGGGGCTTGGGGCAGTATCTGGGTGTCTTCTCGAGTTGGCAACCATCCCAAAGCACCGTACCGAATTGGGCGGCCGATTTGTGGCCAATGTGGGCAACCACCCGGGGCAGCCACTGTCTGTTCCATCGAGGCACGCGACACCGGCTTCTCTGGCCTAGCTTCCTCACTTCCACCTTCATGGACAAGAACACCGCCGCGTATTGGTTGACATTGCTGGGGACCGCATGCTGGGCGGTGTGTTTCTGGTGGATGTACCGCATCTCGCTCAAGCAGAATAGGCTGCTCGACCGCCTGACGGAGCAGGGCAAGCGCATCGAGAAGCTCTCGAAGGTGGAGCACGACCTGATAAAGGAGGTCCACCCGCAGGTCGGGGAGATCAAGGAGGGCATCGAGGAGATGATAGCCGCGGTAAAGGAGAACACGGAGAGCAACAACAATCCCTCACCGGCGACCCGTAAGAAGTGACTACGGCGGGCCTCGTGGTCACGGCGCGACCTGCAGGGCCAATATGCAGACGTCGTCATCAAATGCCCTGCCGCCAGCAAACGAGGCGGCCGCGGCCACGAGCGCCGAAACGAGGTCCGCGGGGCTTGTCGAGACGCTGCGCGCCATTTCCTCAACGAGCCGATCCTGGCCCCACTCTTCCCCGGCGGACGTTCTGGCCTCGGTGAGCCCGTCCGTGAAGAGGAGCGCGATGTCGCCCGGGTCGACGGTGCGCCTGCCGGATTCGTACGGGAAGCCGTCGATCAGTCCGAGTGCGGGCCCGGCGATGTCTCCCTCCGCGGGAAGGAGCTCGACCTTTCCTGACGCGCGCCTGAGGTAGCCGGTCGGATGCCCTGCCTGCCCGTAGGCCAGCGTGCCGGACCCGGCATCCACCACCACGTACGCGGAGGTGACGAACAGCAGGTTGCCGGTCTGCCTGAGGACGCCCATCAGGCACTGGTTGAGGCGCGTCAGCAGAGCGCCAGGGTCCTCCGCCAAAGGGCGCAGGTCCTCCACGAAGGCGCGAAGCATCGCGGTGACAAGCGCCGAGCGGACGCCATGGCCCATCACGTCGCAGACGAGGGCGCCCGCTGCCGAATCGGAGATCCTGATGAGCTGGAAGAAGTCACCGCTCACGCCACCCGCGGGCCGGTAATCTGAGCAGAACACCCACCGCGAAAGCGGATCCGATACACCGCCCGCTGGCGGGAGCATCGCGAGCTGCACCTCCCTGGCCATCAGGAGGTCCTCCTCCAGGACCCTGTTTTTCTCGGCAATCTCAAGCCTCGAGCGCTCAAGCTCGTCGATGTTGCCAAGCAGGAGTTCCGTCTGCAGGCGCACGAGGGCATGGACAAAGATGAACCCGATGAACCGGTCCTCAGTGTCGACAAGGAGGACATCGTCGTAGAACGCGTCGTTGGCGCGCGCCGACACGGAGGCGAGGACCTCCTGGAGGGGCGCCGTCTCGCTGAGCCGAAGCGCCGACCCCATCAGGTGCTCGCGCACCGGGCTTTGCGCAAAGAGCGCGAAGCCGAACCGGGCACCAAGCTGCATCGCAATCTCGCGCCTTGCGCACACGCCGAGGAGCCTGGGCCCTTCGAGGACCGCCATGAAATCCCTGCCGTTCTCCGCAAACCGGCGGTGGACGACCTCCAGGGGTGCGTCCGAAGCGATCGACTCGCGATGGCCGAGCAGGGAGCGCAGCTCGAGCGGCCGATGGCGTTCTCGATTCACAGCGGGAGGGTACCTCGGGCCGGCGAGGTGACGCAATACGGCACCCAACCTGTAACTCCAATTTAACGCCGTTGAACGGTGGCGCCCGCGCCCCCGGAACCCTCGGATTCGCAACAAAGGCTCAGAAACAGGCATTGCAGCGCGCACTATCTCCCGCTTTTTCAATAAGCAATGAAGCCCACGCCCCGGACCTGGCTGCTTTGCATATTGGCGGCCTGCACAGGTTGCTCGGTCACGGCCCCCAACGCCCCCGAGTCGAAGGCCCCCGCGGCAACAGACCGCGACTGGACCTGGGTACAGGGAGCAGTGTTTGTCCCCACCAACTGCGTAAACGAGGCCCAGCAGTGGGACGAATACGACCCGGTCGTCAATGAGCGAGAGCTCCACCAGGCTTCGTCCTACGGCATCAATGTGGTGAGGGTCTACCTGCACTACTTCGTCTACCTGAAGAAGAAGGATGCCCTCCTGGCGCACATCGAGGACTTCCTTGGCCGGGCGAGCAAGTACGGCATTCGGACCGAGTTCGTGTTCTTTGACGACTGCTGGAACCAGCCCCCGAAGGAGCTTCTTTCGGCCGACTACCGCTACCCTGCGCCGCTCCCCGGGGTTCACAACAGCCAGTGGCTCGTGTGCCCAGGCGACGACGTCCGGGAGCACTACGAGCAGCACAGGCAGGGCCTGAAGGCCTACGTGCAAGACATCGTGAATGCCCACAAGTCAGACCCCAGGGTGGTGTTCTGGGAGATCTACAACGAGCCCAACAAGTCCGCGCCCACCATTAGCCTCGAGAAGGACGCGTATGTCTGGATCAAGGAGACCGGCACCGATATCCCGGTGACCGCGACCGGCAAGGAGTTCTCCGGGGGCCCGTTCTCGGACTTCCCGTCCTGGCACGAGTACGGCTCCTACACGCTCTTCGGCGGAGCCAACGCGCTTTGCACGGAATGCATGAACCGGCAGGGCCAGTCGGTTCCCGGGATCGTCGAGCACTTCAAGGGAAAGACCGGCTTTATCATGTGGGAATTCGGGATCGGGCGGGACAACTGCCGCTTTGCCTGGAGCGAGAACCGGGAGAAACCGAGGCCAGACGAAACCCCGACGCCCTTTCACGGGATCGTCTATCCCGACGGCCACCCGTGGTCGATAGCCGACGCAAAGGCCCTTCTCGGGTTGGATGGTTACGCGAAGACTCATTTCTTCATGGCGAGCTATTTCAAGGACCCCCTATTCACCCAGCTTGCGAAGACCTCGGTCACGCCGATGGTGGACTTCGACCTTGTTGACGAGACCGGGGTCGGCTCCCCGGACGCATCGGCAGGCGTCCCAAGGAACAACTTCTCGATTGAGTACAGGGCTTCCGTGCAGGTGCCCGTGGGCGGGACCTATGAGTTCTCCGCAGACTCCGACGGAATGGTCGAGATGACGGCCGACGGCAAACCCCTGCTGGCGAAGCGCGCCTTGGGCAGGGCAGTAGCCACCGCAAGGGTCACGCTCGAGGGTTACCGGAACTACGCTGTCGTGATCCGGTATTCCCACGGGACCGGGCCGGCCAGCCTCCATTTGACCTGGTCCGGGCCGACCTTCAAGAGCCGGCTCATCGAGCCGGCGACCCACCCCGATGGGATCTAAGGGGACGCCTTTTGCTCTTGAAGAGCCGGCCGCGCCAAACCAGTCTCCCCGGCCATCGGTAATGGATTCTGCCGAACCGCTTTGCGGTAAACCGCCCGACGAAAGTCGGTGCTGATGACTCCTACTGCGAATCAACGCTCTAGGAAATATTATGCACCTATACTTCTGGATATTCTTGGGTAGCGGCCTCGGCGGGCTCGCGCGGTTCGCGCTTTCAGGTGTCGTTGCGGACACCTTTGGCGGAACGTTTCCCTGGGGCACCTTCATCATCAACGTGTCCGGCTCTTTCGTGATCGGCTTTTTCAACACGCTCACCAGCCCGGACGGGCGGTACATCGTGGGCCCGACCGCACGGCAGTTCGTCATGACGGGCATCCTTGGCGGATTCACGACCTACTCCTCGTTCAGCCTCCAGACGCTTAATCTCGCTCGGGAGGGGGAATGGCTTAACGCTGGCGCCAACGCAGGCGGCACGTTCGTCATCTGTTTTATTGCCGTCTGGCTGGGCCACCTCTGCGCGGCCTGGATCAACACCCTGAAAGGAACCTAACCCATGCACCTGCCAGCCGATTCGATGCTGCTCAGAATCTTCATCGGGGAATCCGACCGGCACGGGGGCCACCCCCTCTACGAGGCCATCGTGCTAAAGGCGCGCGAGGCGGGGCTTGCCGGGGCGACCGTGCTCAGGAGCCCCATGGGGTATGGCGCGACCAGCAGACTCCACACCGCAAAGATACTCCGGCTTTCAGACGATTTACCCATCATCATCGAGATCGTGGACGAGGAGGCTAAGATCAGCGCGTTTGTCCAAGTTCTGGACGGGATGATGGGGGGCGGGCTCGTGACGCTCGAGAAGGTGAGGGTCATCAGGTACCGCCACGATGGAGCTCCCCTAGGCATCTCGGGCGATTCGATCTAGGTCAGGGTCCCGGCCCTGCGACGATCTCGGCGGAGCCCCCCTTTAACCCGCTACCCGTGACCGAGATCGCTATCTTGCCCGGCTTTCCCGTCGAGCGAAGGATCGCGAGCGCCCTTCCCCTGAAGGATGTCGCGACGGGCCCCTGGAGCGCCGAGACATCCGCGGGGTTGCCCGTGCCGAAGGCCTTCAGCTCGGCCGGGCCGTCTACCGTAAGCATGAGCGGCAGAGCCGCATCCGGGACCCAAGCGCCCTTTGGGTCCACGATTTCCACGGGGACATAGATCAGTGTTTGTCGGTCCGCGGTGATGTGTTCGCGTTCAGGCAAAACAAGGGCCCCTGCGGCCGGGCCCGTGGTCTCGATCTGGCGCGAGCCCACCACCTGGCCGCCCACCACGGCGCTCGCCTTAAGTATCCCCGGCTCGTAGGGAACGGAAAAGGTGGCGGTGATGCCCTTGGAGGAGTCGATAGGGCTTTCACCTATGAGCCGGCCGTTAAGTTCCAGGCGCACCCGTTCCGCGCGTGAATACACGTTTACGGAAAGCGCCCTGCCCTCCTGGCCTGGCCAGTTCCACGAAAGGAATTCTGCGGGCCAGCCCCAGAGCCCAACCTTCTCCCTCATGCCCGCCGGAACCGGCTCGTGCACCATAATCTCGACCGGGCTCCGCTCCCATACCACATCCCGGTAATAGGACTGGGGTTTCTTCACCCCCGTGATGTCCAGGTCGCCGCACCAGCTGATCCACCACGGCCAGGGCATCTGCGCCCAGCCCAGGAGTGTTCCTGAGCCGTCGGCGACAGGCTCGTAGGTGGAGTGTCCTATGCCCGACTCGCCGGCATAGTCCATGGCGGTCCAGACAAAGTCCCCCAGGACGTAGCTGTCCTTCGCAATCTCCCTCCAATTCTCAAAGGCCTCGCGCGGAAACGATTCCGTTCCCATCATCACCCTCCCGGGGTTCGCCGCGTGGTCGCTTTCATATTTGGAGAGGAAGTAATTGTAGCCGCCGATATCCAGGAGGGCGATAGCCGGGGCGTTGGGCTCCCATTCACCGTGGAGCGCGGGATTATCGTAGGCCCCGCAGATTGCGTTCGTCACGGGCCGCCTTGGATTCTCGTGATGGACGAATGCCACGAGCCTGCGCCCGATCTCGACCCCGGGGCTGTCCGCCCGCTCGGGGATCTCATTGCCAATGCTCCAGACCATCACCGACGGGTGATTGTAGTCCCGGGCTATCATCGAGGAAAGGTCATGCTCCCAGTGCGCGTCGAAGTAACGCTGGTAGCCATTTGCCTTCTTTGGCAGTTCCCAGGAGTCCGCGAACTCGTCAATGACGAGCACGCCCAGGCGATCGCATGCATCGAGGAAAGCGGAGGACGGAGGATTGTGGCTCGTGCGAATGGCATTGTATCCATTCTCCTTGAGGAGTGTGACCCTCCGGAGTTCCGCGTCGGGGAACGCCTCAGCCCCCAGTATCCCGTTGTCGTGGTGGAGGCAGCCGCCCTTGAGCTTATAGGGGGCGCCGTTCACAAGGAGCCCTTTCTCCGGGGAGACCGTGATCGTCCGGACCCCGAAGGCCTGGCGGAAGCAGTCGACCACCTTTCCCTTCTGGATCAGCCGAAACTCCGCCTGGTAGAGCTCGGGTCTTTCCGGTGACCAGCTACGCACAGGATCCAAGATGAGGCTCTCGTTCATGCGCTCCCGGGTGCCGGCGCCGAGATGCAGCTTGCCAAGCGTGTGCGCCGAAGTGGCGCCGTCGGGGTCCGTGAGCGCAAGTTCCACGGAGATATCCTCCGGGCCGGCGCGGTCGTTCTGGACGTCGAGCCCAAGCTGCAGCAGGGCCTTGCCCTCAAAAAGCCAGACGGTGTCCACCCGCGCGCCCCACACCGGGACGTGGAGCGGGTCGTGCAAGCGAACGGAGACCTGGCGGTAGAGGCCCGAGCCGGCATACCACCGCGAATTCAAATCCGGGTTAACGGCGCGCACCGCAATCACGTTGTCCCGGCCGGGACGGTTAAGGTGCGCGGACAGGTCATAGTGGAAGGCGATGTAGCCGTGCGGCTGGAAGCCAAGGTAGCTGCCGTTTATCCACACGTCGCAATCCTGCTGCACCCCGTCAAAGACGATGTCCATCTCCCTGCCCGCGTCGCTCGAGGCGACCGCGAAATGCCTGCGGTACCATCCCGTGCCTCCCCGGAAATAGCCCACGCTTGCGCCCTCCGGCGTATCCTTGTCGTGCGGCCCGCCCGGTCCGCGGGTTTCGATGTTCCAGTCATGGGGAAGGTCGACCCGCGCCCAGCCGCTGTCGTCAAATCCAGGAGCCTCCGCGCCTGGGTTCTCGCCCAAAGTAAAGCGCCAACCTTCGTTTAGGGGACGCGAGAGGAGGCCCGGGTCGACGGCTGCCGTCCTGGGCTGAGGCTCCGGTCCGGCCCCCCTCGCCGGGTGCGGGGCGAAGAGAAGCGAGGCGACGGCAATGCAGCCTGAAAACATGAGCCTGGGGTGTGGCATCCGGTGACCCTAGGACCCGCGGAGAGGGCCATCAACCAAAACCAAATGCGCCAAAAGGGAGTGTGCGAAATTCGGGAATAATTGCGCATATTTTGCCATGCAAGAAATGACCATGCGCCCGCAATCCGGCTTCCATAGCCATACTCGGGGCAACCGCGGCCGCCCGGCGCGCACCGCCCTTCGGCTGCCGGACCTTGCGCGAGAAGGTCCCTTTGTCGATGCTCGTTGTCGAAGCAGCGGTCTCCCCAAGCTCCTTTCCCCATGCCAAAACCCACTCCAGGTTTCGTCTCAGTCGAGCCCTCCGTGGTCGAGGAGCTCCAGGTGGTGGTCGGCTACGAGCAGGTCATCACCGCGGAGGCCGAGGTGGAGTCCCTTTCCAAGGACTGCTATTGGTACTCACCCGTACTCTCCGCGCGCCTCGAGGCGCGCAGGGCCTCCGCCGCGGTCAAGGTGGGCACGGTGGACGAGCTGAAGGCGGTCCTCGCGATCGCGTACCGCAAAGGCCTGCCTGTGACCGTGCGCGGCGGGGCAACAGGAAATTACGGCCAGTGCATCCCTCTCTGCGGCGGCCTCGTCGTGGACATCACGGGGCTCGAGCGGATAATCGGCGTCGAGGACGGTGTCGTGACAACGGAGTCGGGGGTCCGCGTGATCAACCTTGAGAGGGCCGTCCGAGAAAAGGGGTACGAGATGCGCTGTCTCCCCTCGACCTGGGTGAAATCGACGATCGGCGGCTTCATAGCGGGTGGAACCGGCGGGATCGGCTCCATTACCTGGGGCGTCCTGCGCGACCAGGGAACCATTAAGCGGATCAAGCTCCTAACCCTGGAAGCCGAGCCCAGGGAGATCGTCCTCGACGAGGAGGAGGCGCTGGATGCATTTCACGCGTACGGCACCAACGGCGTCATCATTGAGCTGCAGCTGCGACTGGCCCCGGCGCGGCGTTGGGACCAGGTTGCGCTGACCGGTCCCGACTGGGCGGAGGTGACGGAATTCGCGACCCGCCTCGCCTATGACGACGCCATCCCGAAGCGCCTCATCTCGCTCCTGGAACCGGCCTTCGGGGCAAGCTTCAAGCCGCTCCGAAGATGGCTGCCAGAAGGCCATGCCATCATCTGGCTCGAGGTCGAGCAGTCCGTGACCGAGTCGGTGGTCGCCGAGGCCCGAAAGAAGGGGTTAAATGTCGCCCAGGTCATCCCGCACCAGGACCCAAAGCGGCAGCCCATGATCATGGAGTACGCCTGGAACCACAGCACCCTTTGGATGCTCAAGAGCCATCCCGGGCACACCTACCTCCAGCTTGGGGCGGGCCGCAACTTTTCGGAGCAAGGCGCACTGCTGCAGAAGAGGTTCCCGGGGCAGGTCTACCTGCACTACGAGTTCGTTCGCGGTCGCGGGCCCTCGGGTGAGTTCGGGATGGTTGTGCCCGTGCTCCTGGCGGTCGTGAAGTTCCTGAGCGAGGACAACCTGCGCGAGATCATGGCGTACGCCGAGGAGATCGGGTTCTCCAACAACAACCCCCACACGTGCTACCTGGGCGAAACCAAGAGCGACCCGCGGCTGGTTGCGCAGGCGGCGCTAAAACTCAAGGCCGACCCCAAGGGGCTGCTAAATCCAGGGAAACTGAGGACTGCAAAGAGGAATTCCTCCCTTGCGCCGGCTTTCCCCCAGTTCCTCTACGTTTAGCGGACGTAAAGCCTAGGTCGCGGCGAGGGCCATGGCCCGCGGCTCGGCCCGAGCGCCAAAGACCGGCGCATCGGTACCGCCAATAAGCTGGTGGGCGATCCAGTTGCTCGTGGCCGCAACCTCCGTAAGCGTGTCCACAAGTTCCGGAGTCTCGAAGGGCAGCGTTGCGCCTCGGGACTTGAGAAGGCCCCACGCCGGATAGTCCGGTGACCGGATCTGGGAGAGGATTCTCTTGGAGTCGGCCGTGGGCCCGGCTATCGCTGCCTGCGCCAGAATGTGGCCCAAGTGTGTAACGGTCGTCGTGGTCAGGAACTCCAGGTTCGTAACCGTCGACGGGTTGTGGTGGTGGAGGGCGACAGCCTGGAACAGGTCTGCCTGGCCCATGCACGCGAGCAGCTGCTTTCCCGCCTTCCGGTGATCCATCCCGAACAGGGCCGTCTCGACCTCCTCGATCGAGAGATGCTCGTCCTCGGCGATCGCCAGCGCGACCCCGTAGACGCCGGGCTCCCCTATGCCAAATAGCCAGCGGCCCACGTCGTGCGCAAGGCCCGCGGCCGAGAGCATGAAATCGTTCTGGAGCTTCAGAAGGCGGCCAATCTCGAAGCCTATCAGGGTGGCCGTGAAGGTGTGGGCGTAGAGCTGGCGGAGATGGAGCGGGCCGTCCTTGGGAAGGTCATTTGCTATCCTCGAAACCGCAGCAAGCGTGGTAAGCCGCGCAATCCCCTGCTGGGCAGCCGCCCTTGAAAGCGCCGCCTTAGAGTCGAGGCGCTGGCCGGTGCCCGTCACTTTTTCGAGGATGAACTGGTAAACCGGAACGAAACCCCGGGTCTCCCACGCTACCGTCACCGCCTCATCGATGCTCAGTTTCGGGAGCGACTGGAGGGTGTCAAGCGACTCGGTGATCGTGGTGAAGGGGGGTTTGGATGCCTGGAGTTTCGAGATCTCCAGGAGTTCCTCCGGCGTCACCAAGGGATGCCGCATCGCCCGCTTGAGGAACGGTCCGAAACTCCACAGGGGCCTGTTGATGATTTCTCGGGCGTACGTCGTCGCAAGGAAGGCCGCCTCGGCCTGCTCACTCGCCTCTTCGGGGGCCGCCGACTGGGAGAGCGCGAGAGGGTTTCGGGCGACGGAGCCGTCCATGTTCATCACCTCTAGCATCCTGTGGCGGATCATCCCGAGGAACGAATCGACGGAGCGGAAGCCCTCGAGCGCCCCGTGCAGATCCTGCTCGTTGACGCCCCTCTTGATCTTCTCGATCACGCCGTCGACGATCACGATGCCGACAGAGCGGCATTGCTGGCCGATGCTGTCCAGGGCCGCAAGGAGCTGGGCGTTGTTGGGGGAGGTGAGGCGCGCGAGGGCCATCTGCTGCTTCTCGGCTATGGTCCGGCTGGCCGTGGCGAGGAGACTTCCGTATTCCTGCCGCGAGAAATCCATCCTCTCGCAGATCGTTTCCGGGGGCTCCATGACACGGGCCGCCCAGTTCGAGCGGACGGCCTTGCCCAGCTCCGCAATGAGCACCTCCGCCTGGTAGGGCTTCAAGTTCATGCTCTGCACGCCGAGCTCCAGGTAGCGCACGATTGAGTCCCTCTCGGTATGGGCGGTGTAGACCACCACGGGCAGCCCCTGGTAGGCCGGGTTGGCCCTCAGGGTCCGCATAAACTGCCAGCCCCACTCCTGGTCAAGCTGGTTATCCAGCACGACCATGTCGACCAGTACGTGCTCATGGAGCTTGTCCCAAGCCTGTTGCGCCGAAAGCGCTGCAAGGGTCTCATGGCCCGCATTGCTGAACACCTTTCCCAGGAGCTTCTGGGAAAGCCGGTCGTCATCGAGGACTAGCACCTTGGCCATGGCAGTTTATTCCCTAACTGAGCCTGCCCTGCGTCTCCGCAATGCAGCCGCCCGTGGGTTCTTGGAGACAGTTCATCAAAAGGATATCGGCCGGCGCCGAAGAGACTTGATGGAAAACTCCCGGTGCCGGCCACAAAGGTTTCGGCCTAACCACCTACGCGGGTTGGGTTTGGAGAAAAGGGATCAGCTTAACGGTGCGGCTGCCGCCCGACGGCGACCCTCCCGCGCTCTCCAGGTGGGCTGAGCGCTCAATTTGATTCTCAGAACCCGGTGTGAGTGAAACGGGCGCATGCTTTAATAAAGCCCTTTAGCGGTCCGTAAGGAATTCCCTGATTGGCCCCTTAAGTCGCTTATAAAAAGTGACTACGCCCCGCGCGTTAACCGCCAGGCTCCGTAACCCAGCCCGGCGCCCTCAACCGACCGCGCCATGTGCCGAAGGGCGGGGAGACTCGATGTGCACCCCGTCAAAGAACAGCTCGGCCAAAGGCCTCCTATGAACAACAAATCCATTGTCCGTCGCATCATCGCGGGCCTAACGGCCCTGTTGATGATCACATGCGCGTTGGTGGTCTTCGTCCACGTCCGGGTCACCACGCTCGGCAACCTAGCCGAGGAAATGCGATCGACGACGATTCCCTCCCTGATCCATCTGGCGACCGTCCAGCGGGTCGCCGAGGAGAACCAAGGGATCGTGTACAAGCACATCTACAGCCCGAGCGCCAAGGACCGGAAGGATCTCGAGTCGATTATCGCAGCCAACTCAAAGGAGAACGCTGCGGCACTCGATGCCTTTGGAAAACTTAGCCTCTCGCCTGCGGCCCGGGACGCCTTCGGACTCACGAGCGCAAACCGGAGCAAGCTGATTTCAATGCGCTCGGAGATTCTGGCTGCAAGCCGGGCCGCGACCACACCAGATGAGACCGCAAAGGTGGCCGTGCGAACGCGCTCCGAATTCGACCCTTTGATGCGTGCCTACCTCGGTGAGATCAAGAACCTGACGGAACTGGAGCGCCGGCAATCGACAACCATAGCAGAAACAATGATGGGGTCGGTTCGCTCGACCAATCTCGGTGTCCTAGTAGCGGCGGCCGTAGCGATAATCGGCTCGCTCCTCATCGGTACGTTGATAATCAACGGCGTTAACAAGGTCATGCGGTCGACGACCGATTCCCTCACACTGGGATCCGAGCAGATCGTGGCTGCCGCAAGAAAGGTCTCCAACTCAAGCCAGGGCCTCGCCGAAGGTGCGAGCGCCCAAGCAGCGTCCATAGACCAGACAGGCGCATCCATCGCGGAGCTGAAGGACATGACGACGCGCAACGCCACCGGTGCCAATGAAGCCAAGGGCATCGCGGAAGCCGCCCGGATATCCGCCGACGAGAGCTCGGTCTCGGTTGCCAAGCTCAATACGGCCATGGAAGAGCTAAAGGTATCGAGCGCCGAGGTGGCCAAGATCGTAAAGGCCATTGATGAGATCGCCTTCCAGACAAACATCCTGGCGTTAAACGCGGCCGTGGAAGCGGCACGTGCAGGCGAAAGCGGTGCCGGGTTTGCAGTCGTCGCCGAAGAGGTTCGAAACCTGGCCCAGCGCTCCGCCCAGGCTGCAAAGGAGACGGCAGAGAAGATCGAAAAGGCGCAGGAGAAGAGCGTGGAGGGGGTCCGCATCAGCCACGAGGTATCCACAAGCCTCGGGGGCATCGCCGACAAGGTGCGCAAGCTTGACACCCTGATCACGGACATTGCCTCCGGCTCAACTCAACAATCGAAGGGCATTGAGGAGGTCACGGTTGCGATCAAGAAGATCGACCAGGTGACACAGGCGAACGCAGCGGTCGCCCAGGAGTCTGCCGGTGCCGCCAGGGAGTTGAACGCCCAGGCCGTGGCGCTCAATGCCATGATCGGAAATGTCTTAAAAATGGTCGGCGGCCGACGACGCCTTGACCCCGAGGGAAGGACCGGCCCATTGGTTCCGGGCGGTCGCCGGTCCAGGGACGCAGCGGCCAGGCTTGCTGCATCGCAGGCCCACGATCGCGAGGCAACTGCGCTCGTGGGGGGCCGATCGTAGCCAGGTCGGTGGCCATCGCTTGCCGACGTTGGCACCCTGGCCGATGACCGGCCACCCGCCTCAACGAGGCGACCAGAAGGGCTCGGCGGTTGGGATCTCCTGGACCCGAACCTCGGGCACCACCGGCTGGAGCCACCGGACGAGTTCGCCGGAGCCTGCCTGCTCCGACGGAACGTGGCCCAGCACGATCAGCGCCTTGTGCCGGCCCTGCGTGACCATGTCCGCCGCATATTCGATCGTTTCCCATTCACGCGCCTCTCCGATAACGAGGACCTCGACGTCGTCGCGCTGCAGGTAGGTGCGCTGCATGTCCCAGGCGGGGCAGCCGGGAAGGAAGCCCACCTTCGAAACAGGCATGTCGGGGTCTCCCACCACGCGCATCGCGTGGATGTCCAGGCGCCGGCCTATGTCCTGAGCCAAAGCCTTCACGGTCGTTTGCGGGATGCGCAGGAGCGGCTCGCTCTTGTTATGCTGGTATTGCGACCAGTCGAGGGCGCGGAAGACGCCGGTGATGACCGGATCAGGCACACGAAGAGGGAAGTGCCAGTGGTCGTGGATCCGGAAGACCACGAGGTGGTGTTCCCGGATGAAGGCCCTCTTGGTCGCGGTGACGGCGTCATTTTCCTGCTCAAGCCTGGTCAGGCTGTCGTTGCCCGAATAAAACGTCGGCTCGTGAGTGATGACGAAGTTCGAGCCCGTCGCGGCTGAGCGCTCGAGGACATCCATGGTGGACATCATGGTCACGGCAACCCCGGTGACTGGCGTCGAGGGATCGCCATCCTTCAGGCCGTCGTTGCCGGTGGCGGGCCAGTACCCATTGAGTTTTGTGGTGATCCGATCGATCACCTGCTGCGCGGTTAGGACCGGCGGATCAGCATGTAGCCGAGTTCCCCATGTGCACATGAGGACGACGCAAAGGGCGCCCATTAGGCGCAAGGGCGAGGCGGGGCGCTTAGGGGCAAGGATCTGGGGCATGAAAGTCGGTGCACCGCTGGTGGAGCAGCGGAAACCTAGGAAGCTGGAGCAACGGTTTGCCCGCGCAAGTGTCGAGTCGGGGGTCCGTGGCACAGGATTTGCGGCTAGGCCAATATGCCACCGCTGGAGGAACCCGTGAATCCGTCCCCCGAGAAAAAAGGCGGCGTTGCCCTTGCCATGCCGCGCAACTGTACCTTTTCGGCCGGGGACTGGTCTGTTCTTGCCTCATTCTGGTACCCCGTCGCCCGCCTCTGCGACATCCGGGACAAGCCCCTCTGCGCACGGCTCCTGGACCAAGACATTGTCCTCTACAGGACGAGCAGGGGGGTGACTGCCGCCGCCGACCTCTGCATCCACAGGGGAGCCCCGCTCAGCATGGGAAGGATACAGGGGGAGCAAATTAGCTGCGCCTACCATGGATATTGCTACGATGCGGACGGCCTTTGCGTGAAGGTCCCGGCACATCCTGATGCTCCCATTCCCCAAAAGCTAAGGCTCCGGGTATTTCGGTCGGCAGAGCGCTACGGGCTCCTCTGGGTGTGCCTGGACCCTGCCTCCTCCGACGCGACACCTCCCTACCCCGAAGCCGAGTCCCCAGGCTACCAGGTGATCAACATCCCGCCGCTTCCCTGGAAGGCGGCCGCAGGTAGGCAGGTTGAAAGCTTCTGTGACGTGGCGCATTTTGCGTTCGTGCACGAGACGACGTTTGCCGCGGCAAGCCCGGCGGTGCCCCGGTACACTGTGGACGCCACCGACTACGGCCTCCACGCCGACTTCACGAGCAACGTGGGAAACGTGAGCGACCCCGGGGCCGCAAGCCAGACCTGGCGGCGCGTCTACGACGTGCATCTGCCGTTCACGGCGCACCTGGTCGTCCACTTCCCCGGCAAGGGACACCTGGCTATCTTGAACGCGGCTAGCCCGCGCTCTGCGCGCGAGACGACCGTCTTCGCGGTGGTGGCGAGGGACTTTGACCTCGCGGAGCCTGTTGAGGAGGTGATCGAGTTCCAGAAGAGGATCTACGCTGAGGATCAGGCCATTGTTGAGCGGCAGAACCCGGAGGACCTGCCCATTGAACTTTCCGAGGAGGTCCATGTCCGCGCGGACCTGACCTCGGTCACCTACCGACAACAGCTCGGCCGGCGCGGCCTCGGGAAGTCCTATACCTCCTGATGGCGGCTTGGGTCCTGTTCCCGCCGGCAACGCTATCTGAGGGTCCTACGGGTCGCATCTTTAGCCGCGCCGCATCGCGCCGCGCTTGCGGCTGAACACGTTAGAATTCAAGGACAGGGTTTTTGCCCCGCGCATTTCTTGTCCAAGAATGGGCATCCCGTGTCGCAGTTTCGCATCTTTTTAAGGGAATGCGCCTTGCGAACCCCCAACAATTGGACGCCGTGCCCCGTAATACCTCAAGTTAAGGGCCAGCGAGGCGATCACAGCGGGAGCGCGTACCTTCGGCCGGAGCAATCCCCCAAAGCACCGCAGCTTCGGAGCCTGATGCACGGCGCAACGGGTTTCGTCGTTCCACGCGTCACACAATATCAAAATGAAAGAAAGCAGCTTCTGGACCATTGGCCGCAAGATCACGATTGGCTTCGCAGGTATCCTGCTAATAACGGGCCTCGTCGGGGGGCTGGCCGCAATCAAAATGCGGCACGCCTCGCGCAACGCCGAGGAAATCGCCCTTGCGCGGATGCCGTCGAACATCCTGGGGACAAAGATGGCCAACCTCGTGAGCAAGATCAAAATGGCGACGCAGGATTACCGTCAAAGTTTTGATCCCGAGAGCGCCAATAAGGCGCTCGCTCTCTATGCTGATCTCCTGGCGCTCGTCCCTGAGGCCAAGGCGCTCTCCAGCGAGCACACCGAGCTCGGCCTTCAAACCGAGGTCGAGAAGATCGACCAACTCATGCCCGAGTACGAAACATTGATTCGAGGAACACGGGAAGCTGGCGACGCGTACCTTGCCGCGCGTGATCGTCTCGCCGCCACGGGCTCGAAGCTTATCATCGCGACCGAGTCGATGTGCGAGGCAGGCAATGAGGCCGTGCAGGACGCTATCGGCAAGGGCGACGCGAAGGCCATCGATGCCATGTTCGACATTTCAAAGACGCTAAACGATATCCGCGCGCAGGCAATGGACGGGAGAGCCGCCAATTGGAAGGCTCAGACCTTCCGCGATCCGGCCCTGTTTGCCGCATTCGAGAAGACCCTTGAAACCACGGGCCACCTGATCGCAGAGGTCCGCCCAAAGACAGCCAATGCGAAGGTTCTCGCAGCCCTGGACGACCTTCAAAAACTTTTGGGAGAGTACCGCGTTGACACGGGGAACGTGAGATCCGCTCTGGAAGCAAACGTCGAGATCAACGCCAAGCGCCAGGGGGTCGGAAACAGCCTGTTGGACGCGGCCGACTCCATGGTGATGTCCGCAAGCAGCGGCGCCAGGGACGTCGCCAATGCCTCGAACCTGGACCTCTCCCGCTCGACGACATCCGTGTACATTGGTTTCTCGGTGGCTATCGCGCTCGGCATATGCCTCGCGGCCTTCATTACTCGCGGGACAAACCACACGCTCAGAACGGTGGCAGAGACCATCTTCGGAGGCGCCAACCAGATCGCCTCTGCGGCAAGCCAGGTCTCATCTTCAAGCCAGGCTTTGGCCGAAGGCGCGAGCGAGCAGGCGGCGAGCCTTGAGGAAACCTCCTCATCGCTCGAGGAGATGGCTTCGATGACCAAGCGCAACGCCGAGGCATCGACCGAGGCCAAGGAGCTTTCAAACCAGACCAGGATCGCGGCCGATTCCGGGTCCGCAGACATGGCGGAGATGAAGGTCGCCATGGATGCCATCAAGAAATCTTCGGCTGAGATCTCGAAGATCGTTAAGACGATCGATGAGATCGCATTTCAAACTAACATCCTTGCCCTCAATGCGGCGGTCGAGGCGGCGAGGGCCGGAGACGCGGGTGCCGGATTCGCGGTGGTCGCCGAGGAGGTGCGCAATCTTGCGCAGCGATCGGCTGCAGCCGCGAAGGAGACGGCAGCCAAGATCGAAGACTCGGTGAACAAGAGCGAGCACGGTGTCCGTATCTCGGACAAGGTCGCGCTGTCGCTCGGCGAGATCGTCGCGAAGGCACGCAAGGTTGACGGACTGATAGGCGAGATCGCAAACGCCTCCAACGAGCAGAATGAGGGAATCGGCCAAGTAAATACCGCCGTCGTCCAGATGGACAAGGTCACCCAGGCCAACGCCGGAAGCGCCGAGGAAACGGCTGCAGCGGCCGAGGAGCTCAGCTCCCAATCGGCGGTAATGCTCGACACCGTCGTGGGCCTGCGCCGACTGATCGATGGAAGCGACGCCGGACGAATCGATTCCGTGCGGTCAACGGATACCCGGCACGAACGGACACTCACGGTTCCCATGGCCAATGGTTCCAAAAAGACCGCGGCCCATGGGTCGTTGGGCCATAGGATGAGGACGTCCTCGCTGGCATCCACCGCGGGAGGCTCAAATGGCCAAAGCGCCGACGAGTTTTTCGAGGGTTCCTGAGTCTGCGAGGAGGAGGCGCCGCCTACGGGGATGGGGCGCCGGGAACCGTTTGCCTTAAACCCTAAGGCACCGGCAGGCAGCTTAGCCTTGACGCGATGGGCTTAGCCGCCTTGGCCTCCCCCACAGCCCCGATTCGCATCCAGGGGCCACAGATTACGGAAAGGGCATAAATGACTGTCCCCCAATGGCTGCCCGGCCTGGATTCGAACCAGGACTAGGTGAGTCAAAGTCACCTGTGCTACCTTTACACCACCAGGCAATGATTGGGACCGACGAACCTGCCCCCCGCACGATAGCGTCGTCAATCGCGTAATCGAGCCCCTTTGCACTGGGGAGTTGACGCGCTATTTGCGTAATCGTTTCATTTGGTCCCATGCACGCTTCCCTACCCGTGGACCCCCGGGTGAAATACAAACGCATCATCCTCAAGCTCTCAGGCGAACTGCTTCGGGGCGAAAAGACCGGCGACCCCATCGATACCGACGCCCTCGAGCGCACCTGCAAGCAGGTGAAGGAGATACACGACCTGGGCGTCCAGATCTGCGTCGTGATCGGCGGCGGGAACATCTTCAGGGGACTCTCCGGCGAGAAGCGCGGCGTCGACCGCACCACGGGCGACTACATGGGCATGCTCGCAACCGTGATCAACGGAATGGCGATCATGGACCGCCTAGAAAAAATGGGCGTCACGACCCGGGTGCAAAGCGCCATTCCGATGAACCAGATCGCCGAGCCGTTCATCCTGCGCCGGGCCATACGCCACCTGGAGAAGGGCCGCGTCGTCATCTTTGTGGCGGGCACCGGAAACCCCTACTTCTCGACCGACACCACCGCCGCGCTCCGGGCCTCGGAGATGCATGCCGACATCATCGTGAAGGCGACGAAGGTCGACGGCATCTACGACAAGGACCCGAAGAAGCACGCCGACGCGGTCAAATACGACGAGATCACGTTCATCGACGCCCTCAAGCAGCGCCTGAAGGTCATGGACTCCACCGCCTTCTCGCTCTGCCTGGACAACCACGTTCCGATCCTGGTGCTGGACCTCCACGAGGACCATGCCATCCTGCGCGGAGTGACCGGCAAGAAGGTCGGCACGCTCGTCCACGGGTAACCCAAAAACCAGACCCCGACCATGTCACACCCCCTGCTCAACGATGCCAGCGCGAAGATGAAGAAGGCGCTGGACCACACGATCCATGATTTTGCATCGATCCACACCGGCAAGGCCACGCCCACCATGGTCGAGGGTGTGATGGTTGAGGCCTATGGATCGCAGATGCGCCTTAAGGAGTGTGCCGCTATCACGACGCCCGACGCGCGCATGATCCAGATCCAGCCCTGGGACGCGAGCCTCGTTAAGGCGATCGAGAAGGCCATCCAGACGGCAAACCTCGGGTTTAACCCGGTCGTGGACGGAAAGATAGTACGAGTTCCGCTGCCCGACATGAGCCGCGAGCGCCGCCTTGAATTCGTGAAGACCGCCTCGCGGATCGCCGAGGAGGGCCGCGTGCAGATCCGCAACATCCGAAGGGACATCATGGAGACCGTTAAGAAATCCAAGTTTCCCGAGGACGAGTCCAAGCGCCTCGAGAAGGACATCCAGGCGGCGACGGACAAGGCCATAAAGGACATCGGCGACCATTTCACGGCAAAGGAGAAGGAACTTCTCGCAGTGTGAGCGGCGGCGGCATGCTCACGCCCCGAAAACCGCCGGCGCGGGTGATCGTGAAGCTGGGCACGGGCGTCCTGACTTCCGGCGTCGGGCGGCTCGATACAGCCAGGATTGCCGACGTGTGCAGGCAATTGGCGCAGCTGAAGGCCTCGGGGACCGAGGTCCTTGTTGTTTCATCCGGGGCGATCGGCCTCGGTATGGGAAGGCTTGGGCTCGCCCGGCGCCCCTCCGACACCGCGAAGAAGCAGGCGTGCGCCGCCGTCGGGCAGAGCCTCTTGATGGAAACCTGGCAGGCCGCATTTGCGCCGCACGGGATCACGGTCGCCCAGGTGCTCTTGACCCACGAGGATCTGCGCGCGCGGGCGCGGCACCTGGGGGTCAAGGAGACGCTCGCCCAGGTGATCGGCTACGGGGCCGTGCCGATCATCAACGAGAACGACGCCGTGAGCGCCGCCGAGATCGCAGGCATCCGTTTCGGGGACAACGACACCCTCTCGGCCATGGTGGCGAGCCTGGTCCGCGCGCAGTTCCTGCTGATCCTCTCCACGGCCCCGGGGCTGATCGACATGAAGGGAACCGGCCGCGTCGTTCCGGTGGTCGAGAGGATCACGCCGGAGATCGAGGCCATGGCCGGCGGCACGACCAGCGAGACGGCGGTCGGCGGGATGGTGAGCAAGATCTCTGCAGCCAGGCTCGCCACCAAGTCCGGGTGCGGGGTGTTCATCGCCGACGGCGCCGAGCCGGACATCGTCGCCCGCCTGCTTTCTGGCACCGGACCCGGCACCTTCTTTGTCCCCAGCGGCCTCCCGCTTGAGTCCAGGAAGAGCTGGCTCGCCTATTTCCAGAGGCCCTCGGGGACAATCAGGATCAACGCCTGCGCCGTGCCGGTGCTGAGGGAGGAGGGCCGAAGCCTCCTGGCCGTGGGTGTCACGGGCTCGACGGGCGATTTTGCACCCGGGGAAGTAGTCGACATCGCGGGCCCCGACGGCGCCGTCGTCGCCCGCGGTAAGGCCGCGTTCGGCTCTGACGAGATCCCGGCGATTGCAGGGAAGAAGGGCGAGGCGGTGCGCGCCCTCCATCCCGGCCGCAAGCGCATCGAGGTCGTGCACCGCAACGATCTCGCGCTCCTTTGAACCCCCTCTCCCATTTCCGGGAGATGTCGGGCCCCCAGAGGAGGGCGTTCGCCGCCTCGTTCCTGGGTTGGATGCTCGACGCGTTCGACTTCTTCCTGCTCGTGATGGTGATCCGGCACGTCGCGGCGAGCTTCCACGCGGAAATCAAGGCCGTCTCGTACGCAATCTTTCTCACGCTGGCCATGAGGCCCGTGGGCGCGCTCTTGTTCGGATTCGTGGCCGACCGCTACGGTAGGCGGCCGGCGCTCATGGGAAGCATCCTCCTGTACGCCTTCGTGGAGCTGCTCTCGGGATTCGCTCCCTCGCTCGGCTGGTTCCTTGTGCTCAGGGCCGTGTTCGGGATCGGCATGGGGGGGGAATGGGGAGTCGGCGCGTCGCTCGCGATGGAGTCGATTCCCGCCAAGAGCAGGGGTGCCCTCTCCGGCATCCTCCAGCAGGGCTACCCGGCGGGCTACCTGCTGGCGGCCCTGGCCTACTGGGTCATATTCCCCTGGGTGGGCTGGAGGGGCATGTTCATCGTGGGAGCCCTTCCGGCGCTCCTGGTCCTCTTCATCCAGTCGGGGGTCGAGGAGTCGCCCGCATGGATCCAGAAGAGGGCAGAGATCGCCAAGGGGACACAGGCCGCCTCCCTGGGCCTGCTGGCGACGCTCAGGACGCGCTGGCCCCTCTTCCTTTACATGGTGGCCCTCATGACGGCCTTCAACTGCTTCAGCCACGGGACCCAGGACCTCTACCCGAGCGCCTTCCTCGAGAAGCAGCGCGGACTCTCTACGACTACGGTCTCCAAGATCGCGATCGTCTACAACGTGGGCGCCATCACCGGGGGAATGCTCTTCGGAGCCTTCTCCCAGCGGATCGGGAGGCGCCGTGCCATCGTGCTGGCGGCCCTCTTGGCCCTCCCGATCATCCCGTTCTGGATCGGCCCGACCTCCGCGGTCGGCCTGGCCCTCGGCGGCTTCCTGATCCAGTTTGCGGCGCAGGGCGCCTGGGGTGTCGTGCCCGCCCACCTGAACGAGCTCTCGCCGCTTTCCGTCCGGGGCACGTTCCCCGGGCTCGCCTACCAGCTCGGGAACCTCGCGGCCTCCTACCTTAGTCCCTTCCAGGTGGCCCTGGCTGAGCGCCACGGCGGCGACTACGGGTTCGCGCTGGGCTCCGTCGCGGCCGTTTTCGCCGTGTGCCTGGCCGTGCTCGCCCTCGTGGGACCCGAGGCCAAGACGGCCGAGCTGGCGCTTCCGCAACCCTGAGTCCAGCCTCGCAAGATCCATGGAATTTGTCCTCGAGAACACGCCCTCCCCTGACTCGGTTCCCGAGATCGACTTCAAGGCCCAGCTCAACGACGACCAGTACCATGCGGTGACGGCCGATCCCGGCCCCCTGCTGGTCCTGGCGGGCGCCGGCTCCGGCAAGACGCGCACCCTCACCTACCGGGTCGCCTGGCTCCTCTCGCAGGGCGTGCGCCCGGGCGAGATCCTGCTCCTGACCTTCACCAACAAGGCGGCCAAGGAGATGCTCCACCGGGTGCAGGAGCTGACGGGCGTCGAGCCGAAGCGCTTCTGGGGGGGCACCTTCCACTCGATCGGGCACCGGGCGCTCCGCATGTACGGCGAGGCGATTGGTCTCGCGCGAACCTTCACGATCCTGGATGCCGAGGAGGCGGAGCGCCTCCTCAAGCAGGTGGTCGAGTCCCAGGACAAGTCGTTCTTCAAGGACAAGACCCGCCCGCGGCCGGGACCCCTCTTTGGGATCATCTCGCTGGCGAGGAACACCCAGCTCGGGGTAGAGGAGACCGTCGCCAAGTATTTTCCCCACTACGAGGAGATCAGCGACCGGCTGCCGGCATTCGCCAAGGCCTACGACCTGAGGAAGCGCGAGCAGAAGGTCTGCGACTATGACGACCTCCTCGAGCACTGGCTTGCGCTCCTAAAGCAGGCGCCCGATGTGAGCGCGTACTTCACCCAGCGCTTCCGCCACGTCCTGGTCGACGAGTACCAGGACACCAACACGCTCCAGGCGCAGATCGTGGACACGATCGGCGCCCACCACCGGGTGATGGCCGTGGGCGACGACGCGCAGTGCATCTATTCGTGGCGCGGCGCCAACTTCGAGAACATCATGTCGTTCCCCGAGCGCCATCCCGGCACCGCGATCCACAGGATCGAGACGAACTACCGCTCCACCCCCGAGATCCTGAACCTGGCGAACGGGGTCCTGATGGCGCAGCCCAAGGGCAGGCACTTCGACAAGGAGCTGCGGGCCGCCCGGGGCCACATGGAGAAGCCCTATGTGGTCCAGGCCATCGACGACCGGGAGCAGGCCGAGTTCATCGTGAAGCGGGTGCGCGCGCTCCACGAGGACGAGGGCGTTTCACTCAGCAACATAGCCGTCCTCTACCGCTCCCACTTCATCGCCGTGGAGACCCAGATAGCGCTCGCCCGGGCCGGCATACCCTACCACATCACGAGCGGCGTGAAGTTCTTCGAGCGCCAGCACATCCGCGACCTGGTGGCGCTCCTGAGGTTCGTCTACAATCCCTCCGACTCCCAGGCCTGGGAGCGGATCGCGATCCTCCTGCCCAAGGTCGGCGAGAAGGGCGCGCAGAAGATCCACGCCGCCGCGCTTACCCACGCCAAGGATTTCCAGAAGGATTTCATCGATGCGCTCGGGGCGGAGGATGTCCGCGCCAAGGTGGCGAAGGACGCGAAGACGGAGTGGGACGCGCTTGTAGTGTCCCTGGGACAGGTGGCGGAGTCGATGCGCACGTCCTCGCCTTCGGACGCGGTCGAGACCGCCATCGACGGATGGTACGGCGACTACCTGAAGGGCGCCTACGCCGACTACATGGACCGGCTGGAGGAATTGAAGGCCCTGGTCGGATTTGCCCAGAGGTTTGAGGAGACGCAGGACTTCCTCGCCCAGATCCTTCTCCTCAACAGCGAGACGAGCGACCGGCATGTCGACCAGGAGATGGACGCCGTCAAGCTCACGACGGTGCACCAGGCGAAGGGCCTGGAGTATGACGTCGTGTTCCTGATCGGGCTTGCCGACGGGCAGTTCCCGGGGCGCCGCTCGATCGAGGCGGGCGACGTCGAGGAGGAGCGGCGGCTCTTCTATGTCGCCGTAACGCGCGCCCGCAACGAGCTCTACCTGTGCTACCCGAAGATCGCCTCCCGGCCCGGCCCCGGCGGGATGATGAATACCCCGAGCCGCTTCCTGCAGGAGCTTTCGCCGGACCTCTACCAGCAGCTCAAGATCAAGCGCATCCAGCCCTGGTGACGGCGCCACCCCCTTTGGGCTTCAAGGCGAGACGGGCGGGCCGCCCCGGGCCCTGTCCTGGAGCGCGCGCACGCGGTCTGCGTTCGCGTCCACCTCGATGAGTCCGAGCTTTGCCATCATCCGGGAGATCGGCATCGCCGGGTCGTTCGACCAGAAAATGCCGGTGTCCTGGTCGCGGTAGTAGTGGAAGCCGGCCCTGTCCCCGAACGCCCGCCTGAACGCCTCGCCCTCCTCGAGGACCGCCTCCCAGTGGATCAGGGCGTAGGACAGGTCTATCTCGTCCACGATCGTCCCTTCCTGGGTGGCCTCCTTCTCGATGATACCTACCGGGCTGTACACGGCCGCGTGGTCCCTCGGGACAGCGCTCACGACATAATAGCGATGCTCCAGCGCGTAAAGGGAGGGATAGGTCGTCTGCGGCGAGGCCGAGGGCAGTGCCACGATCTCGGCGCCCTGGCGCGCGAGCGCCGCCCATCCGTCGGGGTAGAGCATGTCGAAGCAGATCTGGATCCCCAGGCGACCGAAGTCGCAGTCAAAGACAGGGAAGCTTCCCCCCGGGGCGGTGCCGGTCTCAACGATGTCGCTTCCCTGCGGGGCCACCGGGTGCACCTTGCGGTAGATGCCCGCAACGGCCCCGGAGCGGTCGATAAGGAGAGCCGTGTTGCTGTATCGCGAGGGGTCCGACTCGGCTAGGATCGCAGGGACGACCAGGTAGCAGCCGTGGCGCCGCGCGCACGCCCCGATCCTTTCCTGGATGTCCGCGAGCTTCACCGCCTGCACGGAAACGGTATCGCCCGGGTGCTCAAGGTACGCCTCGGGAAGGACCACCAGGTCAAGACGCTTCCCAGGGTATTCGGAGGCACCCTGGGCGGCGATCTTGTCCACGGTCTCGTCCATCCGCACGAGCCTCGCCCCGAGCGGGAGCGCGAAGAAGTCCGGGCCGCAGACGACCGTGCCCAGGAGCACCTTCCTTGGGAGCCCTTCGCGGCGCGCAACATCAACCGGGACCGCCGGATCCTTGGAGATGCCGGCCGCCGGGGAGGGGGCGCCTAGGAGTGCCATCGCAGCGCCCGCCAGTGCCGCAAGCAGGGCGCGCTCGAGTCCCCTTCCAGGTGCGGGTCGCGGATTCATCGGGCGTCCATGGGGTTGGGGTGGTAGCCGGGGCGGCGGTTTCCGCCGCCCGACCTACGATAAGGAATCCGATTGGCATGGGATGCAACGCCGGCGTTGCCCGTATGCCCTATTAGAAATGCGACTCGCCGGGGATCCCTACCTTTTGGTTACATCTCTTTTGTTGCACTGAGCCCATCCTGCATCTCTGTGTCTTACCCTCGCTTTTTATGTCCAACACTCCCGTGGAAAACGTCGTCATTGTCGGCACCGGCTGCGCAGGCCTAACGGCCGCCGTCTATACGGCCCGCGCCAACCTGGGCCCCCTGGTGATCGAGGGCCCCCTGCCCGGCGGACAGCTGACCACGACCAGCGAGGTTGAGAACTTCCCGGGCTTCCCCGAGGGGGTCGACGGATTCCAGCTGATGGACAACCTGCGCAAGCAGGCGGCCAAGTTCGGGACGCGCTTTGAGCAGGCGCTTGTCCAGTCCGTCGACTTCTCGTCCATGCCGAGGAAGCTTGTGTGCGGCGACCGCACGATCCTCGCGAAGACCGTGATCATCGCGACAGGGGCCTCGCCCAGGATGACCGGGATCCCCGGAGAGATGGAGCTCTACGGCGGCAAGGGCGTCACGACCTGCGCCACCTGCGACGGGGCGTTTTACCGCAAGATGGAGGTGGCCGTGATCGGCGGCGGCGACAGTGCCGCCGAGGAGGCGCTCTTCCTGACCCGTTTCGCTAGCAAGGTGTACCTGGTCCATCGCCGCGACTCCCTGCGCGCCTCCAAGATCATGGCAGACCGCGCCACGTCCCACCCGAAGATAGAGATGGTCTGGGATTCGGCGCCTATTGAGGTCCAGGGCGTCATCGAGGGGGCGGTTTCGGGGCTAAAAGTCAAAAACCTTAAGACCGGGGCTGAACGGGTGCTGCCCGCAAAGGGGATATTTGTGGCGATAGGACACGTCCCCAATTCGGGACCCTTTGCGTCGGCACTCGACGTGGACTCAAACGGTTACTTCGTCCCGGCCCCAAGCTCCCAGGTCAGGACCAAGGTGCCCGGAGTGTATGTGGCCGGCGACTGCGCGGACCATATTTACCGCCAGGCCATCACCGCCGCGGGTATGGGATGCCAGGCCGCGATAGACGCCGAGCGCTGGCTCGCCGAACAAGGCGGGTGACCGCCTTGGCCCTATTCGGGAGCATTTGGCCGTATTTATGCGTTATGATTGAATGGGTTATGAATATTAATTAGAATGATTCTCATTCCTAGTTGAAACTCGGTACCATTCCAATTAGCTGCTTAAGCCCGATTTCGACCATGGTTTCCAACACCGACAGCTCCGAGGCCCTGGCCCAGCGCCTTTCCGACAGCGGGCTCCGCTCGACACCCCAGCGCGAGGCGATCTACCGGGTCCTACTAAAGAAGCGGGATCACCCGACGGCCGAGGAAGTTTTTGCCCGTGCCAAGCCGGAGATGCCGATGATCTCGCTGGCCACGGTCTACAACTGTCTCGAGGCACTTGTGCAGTGCGACCTGGTACGGACGGTGAATTTTGAGCGCAGCCCGACGCGCTACTGCCCCAACCTCCATCCCCACGCCCATTTTCACGACACCGCGACCGGCGCGACCCATGACGTCGAGCTTCCGGCCGGCTTGATCGACCAGGTGAGGGCCATACTCCCCGCGGGATTCGCTGCCTCGTCGGTCGAGATCATCTTCCGCGGCAAGGTCAACTCCCCGGCCGCAACCTCCACCCTTTAATCCCGAGCATGTCCTCCCTCGAAATCAAGAACCTGCACGTCTCCACCGGGGACAAGGAAATCGTGAAGGGTGTCACCCTGACGATCAATACCGGCGAGATCCACGCCATCATGGGGCCCAACGGCACCGGCAAGTCCACGATGGCCAAGGCCATCGCCGGGCACCCCGACTACGTGATCACGGAGGGGGACGTCCTGATCGACGGGAAGTCGATCCTCGAGAAGGAGTCCGACGAGAGGGCGCGCGAGGGCATCTTCCTCGCCTTCCAGTACCCGAGCGAGATCCCCGGCGTGAGCATCGCCAACTTCCTGCGCGCGGCGCTCCAGGCCCGCATGGCCGAGGGCGAGGAGATCGACGCGTCGGCCTACTACAAGCGCCTCTACCAGAAGATGGACCTCCTCAAGATCGACCGTAAGTTCACGTCGAGGGCGGTGAACGAGGGCTTCTCCGGCGGCGAGAAGAAGCGCAGCGAGATCCTCCAGATGGCCATGCTAGAGCCGAAGTTTGCGCTCATGGACGAGACGGACTCAGGCCTGGACATCGACGCGCTCCGGATCGTATCCGATGGCGTGAACAGCCTGAGGGGCCCGAACCTGGGGGTCCTCCTCATCACCCACTATCAGAGGCTCCTCAGCTACATCGTCCCCGATCACGTCCACGTCATGATCGAGGGGCGCATCGTGAAGAGCGGGGACAAGTCCCTCGCGCTCGAGCTTGAGTCGCGGGGCTACGACTGGGTCAAGAACGAGCTGGCAACCGCCTAGAGACCGGAGACACCACCATGTCCGAAATCACCGACACCCTAGAGACTACGATGGAGAACCCGGTGGCCGGGATCGACCAGTCCAACGGGAACTTCAAGTACGACATGACGTACGACTTCGACGCCGGCACGGGGCTCAACGAGCGCACCGTGGACTACATCTCCTCCGTGAAGAAGGAGGCGCAGTGGATCCATGAATTCCGCCAGAGCGCCCTGAAGACGTTCTTCGCGAAGCCGCTGCCGACGCACTGGGCCTCCAAGGACCTGGAGAACATCAACTTCGACAAGATCCGGTACTACCTTTCCCAGGGACAGAAGCCCAAGCGAACCTGGGACGAGGTGCCCGACGACATCAAGCGCACGTTTGAGCGCCTCGGCATCCCGGAGCAGGAGCGCAAGTTCCTCGCTGGCGTCGAGGCCCAGTTTGATTCCGAGGCGGCCTACTCCAACATCAAGGAGGCCGTCTCCAAGCAGGGCGTCATCTTCATGAACTCGACGGAGGGTCTCCGGGAGCATCCGGAGATCTTCCGCAAGTTCTTCGGCAAGGTGATTCCCACGAGCGACAACAAGTTCTCGGCCCTGAACAGCGCGGTTTTCTCCGGGGGTTCCTTCATCTACGTCCCGCCCGGCGTCAAGGTCTCCCACCCCCTCCAGGCCTATTTCCGGATCAATGCGGAGAACTTCGGGCAGTTCGAGCGGACGCTGATCATCTGCGACGAGGGCAGCGAGCTCACGTACATGGAGGGCTGCACCGCCCCAAAGTTCTCCACCGCCACGCTCCACAGCGCGGTCGTGGAGCTCGTCGCGCTCAAGGGAGCGAAGATCCAGTACATCACCGTGCAGAACTGGTCCTCAAACGTCTTCAACCTGGTGACCAAGCGCGGCCTCGCGCACGAGGAGTCCGAGATCAAGTGGATCGACTGCAACATCGGCAGCCGGCTCACGATGAAATACCCGGGCGTGGTCCTGAAGGGCCGCAAGGCCCGCGGCGAGGTCATCTCCATCGCGCTCGCGAATGACGGCCAGCACCAGGATACCGGTGCCAAGATGGTGCATGCGGCCGACGAGACGACGTCCACGGTCGTCTCCAAGTCCATCTCGGTCGGCCAGGGGCGCGCCACGTACCGCGGCGTGGTCCACATCCCGAGGCACCTGAAGGGCTGCAAGAACAACACCGAGTGCGACGCGCTCCTTATCAACACGAACAGCCGCACCGACACCTACCCCGCGATCACCGTCCGGGGCGACCGCCATGCCGTCCAGCACGAGGCCAGCGTCTCGAAGGTGAGCGCCGAGCAGATCTTCTACATGCAGCAGCGGGGCCTGACCGAGGGACAGGCCATGAGCCTCTCCGTGAATGGCTTCGTGAACGACCTGGCACGGCAGTTCCCGATGGAGTACTCCGTGGAGCTCAAGCGGCTTATCGACCTCGAGATGGAAGGGAGCGTGGGTTGAGCCATGGCCCTTGTTTCAACTGACACTGCGGTAGCCGTCCCCCACGTAGGCTCCTTCACCTCCGCCGCGTTCGAGAAACACCTCTCGGGCTCGCCGTCGTGGTGGCATGCGCGCAAGCGCGCTGCCTATGAGCGATTCGCGGCGCTTCCAATGCCGACCCGCACCGACGAGAGCTGGAGGTTCAGCACCATCTCCGGGTTCAAGCTGGACGGCTTTGTTCCGGATGCGCCGGACCTGTCGGGCGCCAAGGCGGCACAGGTTGCCTTCGCAATTGCAGCCGAGCCCACGCTCATCTTCGTCAATGGAAGGCTCGCGAGCAGAAACCCCCTTCCCGAATCGCTCTCTTCCCGGGGCGTCGTGGTTTCCACGCTTTCCGAGGCGGCCCGCACGAACCCGGAGCTACTTAGGGAGCACTTCATGGCCCAGCCCCAGAAGCTCGGCTCTGCGAAGTTCGCGGCGCTCCACGAGGCCTTCATCGCGGACGGCGCCTTCGTCCACGTGCCGCGCGGAGTCGAGGTCACGGAGCCGATCGTCCTCATCCACTCGGCCTCGGGAGCGGGCACGGCGGTGTTCCCGCACACGCTCGTGATCGCCGAAGACAACTCGAAGGTCACGGTGGTGGACCACTTCCTCTCGAACGACCAGTTCGGGCAGTTCGCCTGCGGCGCAAACGACCTGTATGCCGGCCACGGGGCCAAGATCACCTACACGGCGGCCCAGTGCTGGTCGCTCGAGTCGCTCTCGATGCAGTTCAATTCGACCGTGGTCCGCAGGGATGCGCGGGTCCAGTCCCTGAACCTGCACCTCGGCGCCAAGCAGGCCCGGCACGAGTCGCTAAGCCAGCTCCAGGCCCCCGGCGGCTTCTCCGAGATGCTCGCGCTCACGGTCGCCTCGGGGTCCCGCGAGTTCGACCAGAGGACGCTCCAGATCCACCAGGCCCCCAACACCAAGTCGGACCTCCTCTACAAGAACGCCCTCCTCGACAAGTCGCGCACGATCTTCTCGGGCCTCATCATCGTGGACCCGGACGCGCAGAAGACGGACGCCTACCAGAGCAACCGGAACCTGATGCTGAGCGAGGACGCCGAGTCAAACTCCCTCCCCGGCCTCGAGATCCAGGCCAACGACGTGCGCTGCACGCACGGGGCCACGAGCGCCCCGATCGACGCGGACCAGGCCTTCTACCTGAAGTCGAGGGGCATACCGGAGAAGGCGGCCCACGAGCTGCTGATCTTCGGATTTTTCGAGGACGTGCTCTCCCGCCTCGAGAGCGAGGAGCTCCACTCCGCCATCCGCGACCTGATCCGCAAGCGCTTCGCCAGGTAAGGCCCCCTTTCCCCAGATGATTCCGAAGAACCGCGACCGCGTACTCTCACGGGAGGTGACCGTGACCCAGATCCCCTCGGGGGACAGGCAGGTCCTGCCGGCGGGCTCCAGGATCCAGATCCACCAGACCCTCGGGGGAAGCTACACCGTCCAGACGGACCACGGTCTCTTCCGCATCGACGGGAAGGACGGCGACGCGCTGGGCGAGGAGGCGAGCGACCATACGATCCAGGCCGAGACCCTCGCGGACGGCGCCCCTAGCCCGGACGCCCTCTGGGACCAGCTCAGGAAGGTCTACGACCCCGAGATCCCCGTGAACATCGTGGACCTGGGGCTCGTCTATTCGATGGATGTCGAGAAGAAGGAGGACAGCTCATTCAAGGTGAACGTTGCCATGACGCTCACCGCTCCAGGCTGCGGCATGGGCCCGGCGATCGCCGAGGACGCCAAGGGCAAGATTCTCCTCGTGCCCGGGGTCGGTGATGCCGATGTCCGCATCACCTGGGATCCGCCGTGGAACCAGTCGATGATCAGCGAAGAGGGCAAGATGAAGCTGGGCCTGGTGTGACCATCTACGAGGAGCTCGTGGCGCTCGAGGCTGGGGGCGTTCCCTTCGTCCTCGTGACGCTCGTCGAGGCCCTCGGAAGCACACCCCAGGACGCGGCCGCCAAGATGCTGGTCACAGCCGACGGCCTGCATCGTGGTACCGTGGGCGGCGGCAAGGTCGAGGCGGCCGCCCTGAAGCTCGCTTCGGAACTCCTCACCGCCCGCGATGGGAAGCCCCGCTTCGTGTCCTGGACCCTCAAGGGCGACGTGGGGATGACGTGCGGCGGCTCCGTGAAATTCTACATGGAGCCGCACTTTGGCCCGGGCCCCTGGAACGTCGCCGTTTTCGGCGCAGGCCACGTGTCGCAGGCGCTTGTGCCCGTGCTGGTGCCGCTCCCGTGCCGGGTGACAGTCGTTGACTCACGGCCGGAATGGCTCGCGAGGCTGCCGCGTGCGCAGAACCTGAGGATCGTAGAGTCCCCGATGCCCGAGGATCTCGTTGCGACGCTCCCGGAGGACACCTTCCTGGTCGTGATGACCATGGGCCATGCGACCGACAGGCCGATCCTCAAGCGGGCGCTCATGGAGCGAAATTTTCCCTTCATCGGGGTGATTGGAAGCGAAGCCAAGGCGGAGGTCCTGCGCCGCGAGCTCATGTCCGAGGGCGTGCCCGCGGAAAGGGCCGCCAAATTCCACTGCCCCCTGGGCCTGGATTTCGGCACCAACCATCCCCACGAGATTGCGCTCAGCATCGCTGCCCAGCTCCTCTCGGTCAGGGACCTCGCCCGCGGGCGGGTTGCCTAGGCGGGACCGGCGCTGCGGCCTTTGCGCTTTCGCTCCTGGGGAAACACGCCGATACGAGGGTCGCGCTGGCGCGCGAGCTCCACGAGGCGCTCCGCTGTGGGCTCGAAGGCGTCCGATGAATCGGAAAGGTAAAGCCACTTCGGTAGGATGGGATGGGGCTTGAGGCCCGGAAACTCCGCAACGAGGGGAGCCTGCCTTTCCCGGTCGGTCGCCACAAGGAGCCCGTTCCACGGCTCCTTTCCAGAGGAGAAGCACAGGACAAGCTTGCCCTCCAGGTAGGCCGCCTTTGTGCCAAACATGGATCGAAGGACAAAGGACGGCTCGGGCTCCAGGGGTTCCCAGAGCCACGCATACGGATGGATCCGCTTTGCCTTGCCTATCTCAGGTCTAGCCACGGCGGGCGACATTGCGTACACTGGGCCTGGTAGGCAAGGGTTGGATCCGTACAGGGACTCTCAAGGAGCTCGTCCCATATATCCAAACGGAACGGTTAATCCTCGGGTCGGTGCACCGGATTGAGCACGCCGGAACCGGCCCACGTTCAAACCAACCGGCCCTTTATTGCAGCAAAGATGGCTTCGCAGGTCGCCGGTGAGGCGAGGGCCACCTCGCCCGTCTTGGACCCGAAGGCGGCGACCGCATCCCTCAGGGCTTCCCGGACTGAGAAGGCAAGCATGAGCGGGGGCTCACCGGACGCCTTGCTCCCGTGGATCGTCCCGCTCTGGGTTGCCATGGGCAGGAGCGTGATGTTCATCTCTATGGGGGCGTCGCTCATGGCCGGAATCTGGTATGTGCTGGCGCTGTGGGTGGTAAGCCGGCCCTTCTTGTCCCAGAGAAGCTCCTCACGCGTCAGCCAGCCGATGCCCTGGACGAGGCCCCCCTCGATCTGGCCCCGATCGACGCCCGGATTGAGGGAATCACCCACGTCGTGCACGACGTCGACCCTTAGGACCCGGTGCATCCCGTTGTGGCCATCGACCTCGACCTCCGCCACCGCGGCACCGCACACAAAATATTGGAAGGGCCTGCCCGAGGCCGTTGACCAGTCCCAGTGGATGCCGGGAGTGGCATAGAAGCCCGCGGCGGACATGCTCACCCGCTTTTCGTGGGCCATTTTGCAAACATCAGATAGAGGCAGCGAGGTTGCCGAACCCCGGAGGCAGGCCTTGCCCCCTGCGAACTCAACCTCCATCGGGGCGACGGCCCTGGCCTCCATCTTCGAAAGCATGGCCGCGGCGACGGGGGCGAGCCGCTCCCTCAAGGCGATGCAAGCGTTCCTAACCGCGGCACCGTTGAGGTCCGCTCCGGAAGACGCCGCCGTAGCCGAGGAATTAGGCACCTTGTCGGTCGTGGTTGCCATGACCCGTACGCTGGCCGCGGGCAGGCCCAGTTCGCGCATCGCCACTCCTTGGACCTTGGTGTGGAGCCCCTGGCCCATCTCGGTGCCGCCGTGGCTCACCTGCGCGGTGCCATCCACGTACATGAGCACGAGCGCGCCGGCCTGGTTGTAATGGGTGAGCGTAAAGGAAATCCCGAACTTGAGCGGCGTCACGGCAAGGCCCCGCTTGACGCGGGAGTGGGAGCGGTTCCAGGCCTCGACGCTGCGCCGTCTCTCGTCAAACGCCGCCTGTTCCTTGGCCATGGCCCAAACCTCCTGAAGGCGGTTGTCGCCGATGTCCTGCAGGAAATGGGTCGTGTTGGTCTCGCCCGTCCCGCGGTAGAGGTTGCGGCCCCGGACGACCTCGGGTGCGAGCCCGAGGCGCCGGGAGATCCGATCCACGATCTCCTCCATGACGAGCATGCCCTGGGGACCGCCAAAGCCCCTGAAAGCGGTATTCGAGGCGACATTGGTCTTGCCGATAAGTCCGGTGAACCGAACCGCGGGTATGTAGTAGGCGTTATCGAGGTGGAAAAGCGCCCGGTCGAGCACGGGTTGGGAGAGGTCGAGCGACCATCCGCCATCCGCATAGAGGTCGACCTCCGCCCCGAGGATCATGCCGTCCGAGTCGTAACCCACCGAGAACCGGGAGTAAAAGGGGTGCCTCTTGCCGGTGAGCATCATGTCTAGGTCCCGGTCGAGTTGGATCCGGACAGGCCTCCGAGTCTTGACCGAAGCCAACGCCACCATGGCCGCATAGGCGTTGCCCTGGGTCTCCTTGCCGCCAAAGCCACCGCCCATCCTCGGCGATTGCACAACCACGTTGTTCCGGGGTTCATTGAGCACCTCGGCTACGATGGCCTGGATCTCCGTGGGGTGCTGCGTCGAAGAGCTCACGAAGATGGCGCCGCCCTCGCCCGCCTCCGCCCAGGCGGCCTGCGTCTCAAGATAAAAGTGCTCCTGGCCTCCGAACGAAAACTCTCCGTCGAGCTTAATGGGCGCAAGGGCGAGCGCCGCCAAGCTGTCTCCGCGCGAAAGCGTGTGGGGGGGCGTGTGGAAGCTCTTGCGGGCGATCGCCGCCCGGATCCCGATGACGGGCTCTAGCTCCTCGTAATCGACTACCACCGCGGCCGCCGCGGCGCGGCAGGCGCGGAGGGAGTCGCCAATCACCAGGGCCACGATCTGCCCGTGATAGAGGATCTCGCGGTCCGCGAACAGGGGCTCGTCGTGCATGGTCCCGACATTGTTGTGGCCCGGGATGTCCTCGGCCATGAGCACCGCCACGACGCCCGGCATGGCGAGTGCAGCCGACGCGTCGCGCCGCCGGATGAGCGCGCGGGCGTGGGGGGCGCACACGGGCCAGACATCGAGCATAGGGCGCCTTTGCGCGGTATCGTCGGCATACATCGCCCGGCCCGTCACGTGGCCCACCGCGCTCTCGTGCCGAAGCGAGCGCGAGTCGTCCGACGGTCCCGGCTCGCCTCCCCTGCCGAAGGAGAGATCCCCGTCCTGCGCGATGCTCTTAGAGCCCGATGCGAACTTTTCCCAGAGGCTCACGATTAGTCCCCTCCGGTATTCGGCCCCGCCACGGACGTCATCGATCGGCTTGAACTCCTGCGCGAGGAGCTCCGCCACGGTCGAGGCGGCATCCGATATCGTCTTGCCCTGAAGGGCGGCCTCCGCCCTGCGCGCACGGACCGGGGTCGCGGCAACGCCCCCATAGGCAAGCCTCGCCCTGCGGACAATCCCCGCCGGGTCCGTGTCCACCGAGAACGCAGCGGCCACGATGCTGATGTCTAGCTCCCGCCGCTTTGAAACCTTCAGGAAATCGGAACGCCGCGCGACGCCTGGTGCGGCGCCCAGGCGCGGGATCACGATCTCCAGGATGATCTCCCCGGGGGAAAGCAGCGTCTTGCGGTAGGCCGTGAAGAAGTCCGCGAGCGCCACGGTCCGCTCGCCGGCTGCCGATGCAAGGACAAGCTCGGCATCGAGGGAGAGCAGCACCGGGGCCCCGTCCCCGATCGGGGAGGCCGTTGCCAGGTTGCCGCCGAGGGTCGCCCTGTTGCGAATCTGCCGGGCCGCAAAGACCCCGAGCATCTTTGACAGCGAGGGGTACTCGGCCCCGACCGCCTCCTCGACCGCGGTGAGGGTCGCCGATCCGCCAACCCTCCACGCCGACGCCGTCCTCACGATGCGCGTGAGCTCGGGCACGGCCTCGGTGGAGACGAGGAAGGGAAAGGCACGGGCCTTTTTGGTCACATCGACCCCTATTTCGGTGGCGCCTGCGACAAGGACCGCCGCCGGGTTCTCCTTGAGGACCACGAGGAGGGCCTCGAGCGAGGCGGGCCTCACGAATCGGTCCATGCCCACCGTGTAGTCGAGCGCGTAGGGCGCGTTCACCTGCCCGCCAAGCCTGCCCACGAACGGGTCAGCCTGCACGGAGGAGTGCGCCCCATCGCGGCGAGCAAGAACGTCCAGGGCCGCATCCCGTATCGGGCGGTATCCCGTGCACCGGCAGAGGTTGCCGCCTAGCTGCGCGCTGATCTCGCAGGGACCCTTGCAGTCGCCGCGGTAATAGCCCTCGAAGAGCGACATCACGAAACCCGGCGTGCAATACCCGCATTGGGACCCGTAATGGTCGACCATCGCCTCCTGCACGGGATGGAGGGCCTCCCCTTGGCCCGAGAGCCCTTCCACCGTGATAACCTCGCGGCCGGCAAACGCCGGCAGGAGCGCGATGCAGCTGTTCACGCCCCGGTAGGTGGCCTTGCCGAATGCGTCCCTGTCCACAAGCGCCACCGTGCATGCCCCGCAGTCGCCCTCGGCACATCCCTGCTTGCTCCCCGTCAGGCCTCTCGATCTCAGGAATTCGAGCAGGGTCGTGGTCGGCGCCTCACCCTCAACCTGGATCTTCCTGCCGTTGAGCGTGAAATCAAATCCCATAGAATCAGACGGCCAGGCGCGCCATTGTGTGGGCCAATACCTCCGCACCCGCCGCGATGTGCTCGGTCGCGGCGAACTCCTCGGGGCGGTGGCTCCACCCGTTCAAACAGGGGATGAAGATCATCGTGGTCGGGCTCACCCGGGCCATGAATAGGGAATCGTGGTAGGCGCGGCTTATCATCCTCAGGCTCCTGAGCCCCAGCTTGGCGCAAACCTCCTCGGCGATCGCGATCGTAGCCTGGTCGCCCGCGGCAGGGGGATCGGCGTTGATCTCCTCGAACTCCATCGTCACGCCGCGCTTGGAGCATGCGAGCTCCGCTGCCCCCTTGATGTCGGAAAGTGCCTTTAGTCGGGTGTCCAGGCGGGCATCCCGGAGGTCGATCTCAAGGTAGGCCTTGAACGGCACGCTGTTCACGGCCCCGGGCTCCACGCGGAGGACGCCCACGGTGCCCACCGTGTCGGGGCTGCCGCTCTCCAGTGCGGCCCGTTCGACGGCGAGGGCGATCTCTGCGCCAGCCAAGAGTGCGTCGTGGCGGACCGGCATCAGGACGGCCCCGGCGTGGCCGCCCTCGCCGTGCAGCGTCACGCGGTAACTGCTGGGTCCCGCGATGTGCTCCACGATCCCTATCGGGATCCCCTTCTGCTCAAGGATGGGGCCCTGTTCGATGTGCAGCTCGACGAAGGAATGGTAGTAGCCAGAAGGCAGGCGGACCGACTCGAGCGGTCCCGTGTAGCCGGCCAAAGCCCGGAGTTCATCAAGGCCACGGCCCTCCCTGTCTCGAAGTCCGCGCGCTTTCTCAACAGTGATCGTCCCCGCCATTAGCCGGCTCCCGAGGCAGCCGAGGCCAAAGCGTGTCGGCTCCTCCGCCGTGAACATGACCACCTCGAGCGAGCGCCTGGGCTTGAAACCCGAGCGCTTGAGCGCTGCAAGAGCCTCGAACGCGCCCAGGACCCCAACGACCCCGTCGTAGCGGCCTGCATTCGGAATCGCGTCGGTGTGCGAGCCCGAGCCTACGGCGGGAAGGCCCGGTTCCGAGCCCTCCCACCTCGCGAAGATGTTCCCGACCGCGTCCTCGCGGACCGTGAGCCCCGCGTCGCTCGCCGCCTTGCGCACGTACTGGCGGCCCCTCACGTCAGCCTCGGAGAAGAGTACCCGGGTCACGACCGGCGGCGGCGCCTCGGAGATCAGGGACAGCTCGTCGACGCGGCGCTTAAGCTCCGCGCTGTCGATCGTGATCCTTAGGTCCGCCAACGCCATGATCAAAGAGGTGCCCGGTTCACGTCCTTGTAGTAGAGGTACCTTGCCGGGACCTTTCCCATCGCGACGAACCATTGAGCGCAGTAGGGGGCCATCCAGATGGCATCCCCGGCACGCACCGGGTACCAGGAGTCCTCGAGCCTGTAAACCCCTTCGCCCGAGAGCATGACGAGCCCGTGCTCCATGATATGGACCTCGACAAACGGAAGGTGGCCGCCGGGCTGGTAGGCGAAGAGGTTGACGGCCATGTCGAACCCGGGCTCGTCGGGCAGGAGCACCTGGAGGTTCGCCGCGGGGTCTCCGAGAAAAGGCGTCCCCTTCACCTTCCTTTCGTCACCGAAGAGCGGACGGGGTGCCCTGGCTCCGTCGACCGGGGCGTACTTTTTCTGAAAAAGCGTGAGCTTTGTGCCCTTCCTAGGGGAGGCGAGCGACCACTCGGAGCCCGCCGGACAGTAGAAGAACCCGCCGTCCCTAAGCGGGTGCTTCTTCCCGTCGACAGACACGGTGGCGGCGCCGCCCATCACAAATCCAAAGGTCTGCGTGTCGCTCGGCCCGACGCGGGCGCCCCCCCCCGCCTCGAAGGTGAGGAGGATCTGGGCTACGCCCGCCCCCATGGCGGGACTCACGAGCACCACGGCCGTGGCGCCGGTGATTCCGGGAATCGAGCTGGAGACGTGGTTGTCGGCCGTGATGAGCGCGTGGCGGGGGCCAATGTGCGCCCGGGTGTGTCCGAAGAGTTCAGCCATGGGATTTGGGGGGAATTCGGGTTATGAGCAGTTCGCGCGCCCAAATGGGGCGTTGGAGTTTAGGATGGCCTAATAAAGTGACCAGAAGGAGCGCCCGGCGCAATGCGGCCCTGGCCAAAAATGGTGCGCCCGCGGACCACCGTGCGGACTATCCGCACCTTCGACCCGCGCCCGTCATAGGGACCCTGGCGGTGCCGGTAGAGGAGGTCGGCATTGGACAGCGCATGCTCGGTACCAATCTCGATCAGCGTCAGGTCCGCATCAAGGCCCTCCGCCAGCCGGCCCTTGGTGCGGTCGATCCGGAACCGGCGGGCCACATTGGCCGAGAGAAGGCCCGAGAGCTGGGGGAGCGCCTCATACAGAGGGCGCTTTGACACCGCTTCGGAAAGCAGGAGCCCAAAGCCTTGCTGGCAGCCGGAGATGCCACCCCAATTCAGGAAGAAGTCGCTCGACCGCTTCATGTCGGGGGGCGCCGGCGAATGGTCGGACCCTATCGTGTCGATGCTCCCTGCGTGCAGCGCGCCCCATAGCCCGAGCCGAAGCGCCTCCGGCCTAAGGGGCGGGAAGCACTTCGCGGGAGCCCCACGGGCGACGACATCCTCCTCGGTCAGGAGCAGGTAGTGCGGGCATGTCTCTATCGAGACGTCGACTCCCGCCTTCCTGCCCTCCCGAGCAAGAGCAACCCCCTCCGGACTGCTCACATGGACGATATGCAGCGAGCAGCCGGTCTCCCCCGCGATGTCCACCGCCGTGCGGATGGCCCTAAGCTCAAGCTCAACCGGGCGCGACGTGAGCCACGTGCGGACGTCGGTTCCCCGGGCATGAGCCTCGGCCGTCTTCACGCGGGCCAGATCCTCGTCCTCGGCATGGACTGCGACAAGCATACCGAGCGAGGCGGCGCGCTTCATTCCGGCCCTTAGCGTCTCCGGGTCGGCGCGCTGGAACTCCTCGACCCCGCTGTTGCACATGAACGACTTGAATCCGATCGCACCGGCGTCGCGCATCGCCTCGAGGTGGTCGATGTTGCCGGGCACCAAGCCGCCCCAGATGCCAAAGTCCGTGCGCGAGGAGCGCGCGGCGGCAGCCCGCTTTAGCTCGAGGCTCGCCGCGTCGGTGACAGGGGGCAGCGAGTTGAGCGGCATGTCGAAGAAGGCCGTGCCGCCGCCGGCCGCCAGGGACGCCGAGCCCGAGGCCAGGCCCTCCCATTCCGTGCGGCCGGGCTCGTTGAAATGCACGTGCGAGTCGATGATGCCCGCCATGACATAGAGCCCGGAAGCATCGATCGTCTCCTTTGCCTCGAGGTCCAGGCCCGGGCCAATCCTTGTGATGCGGCCCTCCGCGGCAGCAAGGTCGGCGCGGACGAGGCCCGTCGGAAGGACAAGGGTCGCCCCGCGCACGATGAGGTCGCAGGTGTCGCTCATGATGCGGGCCGGTGGGCCATCCGGGTCAGGAAATCTACCACGACAGCGAGCGCCACCTTAAGGTCGCGGGGATGGACGTACTCGTCCGGGTGGTGGGACAGGCCCTTCCGGCACCGGACAAAGAGCATCGCGACCGGGGCGAGGGAGGACAGGATCACGGCGTCATGTCCGGCGCCGCTCGGCAGGGCGAGCGACGTCCCCTGGCGGGCGCGGACGCTCCGCTCCAAGAGCGCGGTCAGGCTGCCCGAGCAGGTCGTGGAGCCATTGTCCTGGGTCGCCTTGACGGAGAAGCGTAGCCCGCGGCGCCTTGCAATCGCGCGCGCCGCCCTGCTGAGGTCGGCAAACGCGGCCCGCCGTTTCGGGTTAAGGGGATGCCGCACGTCGAGCGAGAGCTCGACCGAGCCCGGGATCACGTTTGTTGCTCCCGGGCGGGCCGAGATCCACCCGACGGTGGCGACCAGCGGCGGGCGCGACCTGGCTAGCGCCTCCACCTCGAGGATGAAGTCCGCGGCGCCGGCAAGTGCGTCGCGCCGAAAGGCCATCGGCGTCGTGCCGGCATGCCCCGCAAGACCGGCAAAGGTCACCCTCGCCCTGGTCTGGCCGGCGATCGCCGAAACCACTCCTGTCGCGAGGCCCTTCGCCTCAAGGACGGGACCTTGCTCGATGTGCACTTCGAGATAGCCTATAACATCCTTCTTGCGGTGCGCGGCCCTGGGCGGCGGCTGCCTGCGGCCATTGTGCCGTGCGAGGACCTGGTCCACGGATTGACCCATGGCGTCCTTCAGGCCCAGGTCGGACCTCGATAGCCGGCCCGTGTAGCCCTTGCTCCCCAGGTACGCACTCGAGAACCGGACCCCCTCCTCCTCCGAGAAGCCCACCACCTCGACCGCGAACGGAAGCTCGATCCTTTGGGCGCGTATCAGCTCGATGGCCACGATCGGAAGGAGCACGCCCAAGGCGCCGTCAAAACGCCCGCCGTTCATCACGGTGTCCAGGTGCGACCCGAAGATAAAGGTCTTCGCTCCCGGCTGCCGGGACGGCAGGCGCCCGATCGCGTTTCCGACCGCGTCCTCGCGGAACCTCAGCCCCGCCGAGCGCATCCAGCCGCCCACCAGCGCGTTCGCCCGTTCCATGGCCGGGGACATGAAGGTGCGCGTCGTCTCGCCGCGCACATCCGATACGCGCGCCAGCTGTTTGAGACGCCGCGCCAGGAGCTTTGCTGCTTGGGCGAGATTATTCTTGGGCATTCTCGGCCGTCAGCTTCCCCGGTAGGTGTTGTAGGCCCAGGGAGTCACAAGGAGCGGCACGTGGTAGGAGGCCGAGGGGTCCGCGATGCCGAATCGGACGGGCACGACGTCGATGAAGGGGATCTTTGCCTGGGGCACGCCCCGCGCGGTGAAGTACTCGGCGACGTGGAATTCGAGGAGATACACGCCCGCCTCCATCTCGGAGGGGCCGAGGAGCGGCGCGTCGGTGCGCCCGTCCGCGTTGGTCACCACCGTCTTAACAGGCTTCTCCTCCGGCGAGAGCCGCCGCAGATCGATGCGGAGCCCGGCCGCGGGGCGGCCGGACACGAGGTCAAGGACATGGGTGCTGAGTTTTCCGGGCATTCGCAGTTAGGGTGTCACGGCCTCGTTGAGTCGAAGCCGGGCGATCTTGGCGATTTCCCCAAGCGCAGTCGAGTGCTCCTCTTCGGGTGTGCTTCCCGAGCGCGCCCGCATGGCTGCAAGGATCGCGGCCTTGGCGTTCAAGCGCGCGCAGATGATGAAGGGGAAGCCAAAGCGTGTCTTGTAGGCGTCGTTGAGGCGCTGGATTTCCTTGGTCTCCTCCGGCGAAAGCCGGTCGAGCCCGGCCGCCGCCTGCTCCTTGGTCGAGTCCGCGGTCAACTGCCCCGCCTTGGCGAGCCTCCCGGCCAGGTCGGGATGGGCGCGGATGAGCGCAAGCTGCCGGTCCGCGGAAGCCGCCCTCATCGTGACGCAAAGCGCCCCGTGGAGCGCATCAAGGCTCGCGAAGGGTCCCAGGGCGTGGGTCTCGGCGGCCACCCATGGGGAGTGCTCGAAAAGGTGGCCCACGGCGGCCACGAAGGCGTCGCGGTCGGATGCATTCAGCTCGGCTAGCGTGACCGGCATGGATACCTCACTTAAGCAGCTCGTACGCCGGAAGGGTCAGGAATTCGTCAAGCTTGGGCGATTTCACCATCTCCATGAACATGTGGGCTGCGACCCGGAAGTGCCCGTTGGAATAGCGTTCCTCACCGATCTCCGACTTGATCTTCTCGATGACCTCTCCGATCACGCTGTCGTAGTGGGCCGCCGTGATGGCCTTTCCGTCGGCAAGCCTGCCGCCGCAGTGGAGCCACTGCCAGAGCTGGGCCCGTGAGATCTCCGCCGTCGCGGCGTCCTCCATCAGGTTGTAGAGGGGGACGCACCCGGAGCCGCCGAGCCAGGCCTCGAGGTACTGGATGCCGACGCTGAAATTGGTGCGGATGCCGCTGTCGGTGATCGTTCCCGCCGGTGCCGAAAGGAGCTCGGCGGCGGTCACGTTCACATCCTCGCGCTGGCGCGAAACCTGGTTTGGGCCGGGCATGTGCTTGTCGAAGGCCTTGAGTGCAACGGGGACCAGGCCCGGGTGCGCGACCCAGGTTCCGTCGTGCCCGTCGGTCGCCTCCCGCTCCTTGTCGGCCAGGACCTTTGCGAGCGCCTCGTCGTTGGCCTGGGGGTTGTTCTTTATGGGGATCTGTGCGGCCATGCCGCCCATCGCGTGCGCGCTGCGGCGGTGGCAGACCTTGATGACGTACAGGCAGTAGGCCCTCATGAAGGGGGCCGTCATCGTCACCTGGGTGCGGTCGGGGAAGAGGTAGCCCTTCTTCTGGTTGAGCTTCTTGATGCAGCTGAAGATGTAGTCCCAACGGCCGCAGTTTAGGCCGGATGCGTGGTCGCGGAGCTCATAGAGGATCTCCTCGGCCTCGAACGTCGCCAAGATGGTCTCGATCAGCGATGTGGCGCGCACCGAGCCCTGGGGAACCCCGAGAGTCGTCTGGGAGTGAACGAACACGTCGTTCCACAGGCGGGCCTCCAGGTGGCTTTCCATCTTAGGGAGGTAAAAATAGGGCCCGGAGCCGCGGGCAAGGAGCTCCTTGGCGTTGTGGAAGAAGTACAGTCCGAAGTCGAAGAGGCTCCCGGAGACGGGCTTGCCGTCAAGCGTCACGTGCTTCTCCGGCAGGTGCCAGCCGCGGGGGCGCACCAGGAGCGTGGCCGTCTTCTCATTGAGCTTATAGGACTTTCCCTCGGGGCTCGTGAACACGATCGCGCGGCGCACGGCGTCCCTCAGGTTAACGTGGCCGTCGATCAAGTTTTCCCAGGTCGGCGAGGTGGCGTCCTCGAAGTCCGCCATGAATACCTTGGCACCCGAATTGAGGGCGTTGATGACCATCTTGCGGTCAACCGGGCCCGTGATCTCGGTCCTCCGGTCGAGAAGGTCGGCCGGAGCCGGGGCGACCTTCCATGAGCCCTCGCGGACGGCCCGCGTGGAGGCAAGGAAGTCAGGGAGCTCCCCGGCGTTGATCCTCTCCTGGCGCGCCACGCGCGCAGCAAGCAGCTCCTGGCGGCGAGGCTCGAACTTCCTGAAGAGGCCGGCAAGGAAGGCGCACGCCTCGGGCGTCAATATCTCGGCAAAGTCCGGAGTTATGGGCCCGTGTATTACGAGGCCGGAAAGAGTCGTGTCGGGCATGGGAGGGGAGTTTTAAAGAGGGAGAAGTAACTTCCGGATTGTGTCCAGCCACCTCCATAGTACCGTTGCTTTTTTGTGCCAACCCAACGCCCAAACAAAGGCAACCGGCCATGAATGATGAGGGATACATGAGGGAGGCGATTCGCATTTCCGAGGACGGCCTCAAGTCGGGCCGCGGGGGCCCGTTTGGCTGCGTTGTCGTCCGCGCAGGGAAGGTCGTCGGGCGCGGGGGCAACCAGGTGACCTCGACCTGCGACCCCACGGCCCACGCCGAGGTCGTCGCGATCCGCGATGCCTGCAAGGCCTTGGGGACGTTCAAGCTCGACGACTGCACGCTCTTTGCAAGCTGCGAGCCGTGCCCGATGTGCCTGTCGGCCATCTACTGGGCGCGGATACCCACAGTGTACTACGGCAACAGCCGCCAGGACGCCGCGTCCATTGGCTTCGACGACGACTTTATCTACGGGCAGATCCCGCTCGCCCCCAACGAGCGCACGGTGGCCATGAAGCCGCTCCTCGAGGGCGAGGCCAAGGGCGCATTCAAGGCCTGGGCAGCCAAGACCGACAAGGTCCCCTATTAACCCTGGGACGCTTGCCAAAACCGGGCTTTCCCCCAAGATTTCCCCCATGCATTTCGACAATCTCCAGCCCGGCCTGAATGCCCCCCTCCCCCGTCTCGACGATGATGACGACGATGACGAGGAGACCGTGGAGGCCGCCGCAGCGAAAAAGGATCCATCCGTATCCCTATTGATCCAGAAGCGTTTCCTGAACCAGCGAAAGCTATTCCTCTGGGGACCGGTGACCGACGAATCGGCCAAGGAGCTGAGCGAGAAACTGCTCTACCTGGAATCGGTTGCCCCAGGGAAGGAGATCACCTTCTACATGAACACGCCCGGCGGATCGATCACGGCCGGCATGGCCGTCTTCGACACCATGAAGCTCATCTCCTCCCCGATCACGATCGTGGTGACCGGGATGGCCGCCTCGATGGGATCCATCCTCCTGTGCGCCGCGGCAAAGGGCCGGCGCCTCATCTACCCCCATGGCCGGGTGCTCATCCACCAGCCCCTCATCTCGGGCAGGTTCATAGGGCCGGCAACGGACATCAACATCCAGGCCCAGGAAATGGAGAAGCTTCGCAGCGAGCTTAACCAGATCCTGGCAGACGCGTCGGGGCAGTCGATTGAGAGGATCTCCAAGGACAGCGACCGCGACTTCTACCTGAATTCCAAGGAGGCGGTGGCCTACGGCCTCGCGGACAAGATCGTCGAGAAGCTGTAGGCGCCCGGCGTCAGGGCTTTGGTCCAAGGGCCGCCTCGACGGCCTTCCCTATCTGCTCGTTCCACTCGGCCGCCTGGCCGGCGTCGCCTGATTCAAGGGCGACCCGCCGGGCCTCGACTAGCCACGGCGATTTGACCGCCAAGGGGATCATGTCGATGGCGAACAGCCGGCGGTAAACCTCGATCGCCTCCGCCGGCCGCCGGCGCTCGGACAGGTAGGTGGCGGCCTCCTTAAGAAGCTCCCAGTTCCCCGTCGCTGCGTCCGCAGACTCGGCAGCGCCCTTCACGATCCAGACCGGCTCCTCGGCGTTGCCTGTCGCCTGGATCCTCCGGGCGAGCGCCAGGGCGAGGGCGAGGTTAGGGGCCTGCTTCAAGCCCGCCTTGCCCACGGTTATCGCCTCGCCGGGCATGCCCTGCGCATCCAGGAGATTCATCTGGCGGATGACCGCGTAGCCGGCCAAGTCGGGAGGAAGGGACGAGAGCGTCGCCGACTGCGACCGTAGCGGGACAGCGAAGGGCCGGTAGAGGGGATCCCCGATAAGGACGGCCTGCCAACTAAGGAGGGGCAGCGCATAGTACGCCGCGTCGACCAGGTTCTGGCCGCGGGCAAGGGCGACCATCATGAGGTCCGGGCGGTGGACGTATTCGAGGTAGGGCTCAAAGACGTTGCCCACCGTGGCGGTCACACCCCGGGCGACCAAGGGCCCGGACCATCCCTGGGTCTCGGACCTGAGCGTCTGCGCCGAGAAGCTGTGGATGTGGACGGCGATGGCCCCCGGGGGAAATCGGAATCCCGGCAGGGTGAAGGGCCCGTTCATGTCCGCGGCGTACCACCCGAAATAGAGCGCGGGGGCATCAAAGCGCGCGGTCGATGGCATTGTCCCCGGCCCCCGAGTGCTCGAAAGATCGAACCCCAGGCGCGCGATAACGCCGGCCGTCGTCGCGAGCCACCGGTCCCCGTTCTCGTGGGGGCCAGCAATGTCCACGTAGGCGCGGCCCAGGAGCCCGGTGCGCTCGGCCTCGACCGCCAGGTCTACCAGATGGAGCGCCTGGTCGGGGGTCGGACCGTCGAGCCTCGAGACCTTGATCACCTGGGCGAGGGCGTAGGCCGTCGGGGAAACATTGCCGTACAGGGGGTTGGTGACGCCGGCGTTGATCGGGTAATCGGTCTGGGCCAGGAGGCTAAGCTCCGAGTCGACCGCCCCGGCGTTCGTTCGGAATTCAGCCCGGTCGGTGTAGGGCTTGAAATCCGAGTAGAGCGAGGGGTCGTTCTCTATCCTAAGGGGTACGCCCCGGCAGGTGACGAGGGCCACGATCCTGTGCCCAGAGATCGCGTACTTGCGCCGACCGACCCCGTCAAATAGATCCATCGAGAGGGCGTCGATCCAGCCGCGCTTCACAAGCTCATCCTGGAGCGGCTGCCAGACCGAGCCCACGAATTGCCTCCAGGTGATTGTCTCCTCAAGCGGCATCCTCAGGGCGATCACGTTGGCGTAAGGGACGCCGCGGACCTGAGCGTAATGCCGGGCGATCGCGACTGAGTCCGGGTCCCGGCTGTTGGCGACCACAATGACGCCCTGGGCCAGGTCGGAGGCAAGAGCGCGGGGCGCGGCCCCGACCGCAGCCATCGTGACTATGAGAGCCTGGGCTGCCGCCAGAGCCCACGCGACCGCTGATAAAGGGGAACCCTTTCGCATTACGATATCCGGAATTGAGCGTGCTTTCTTGAGCGACGCAACTTCGCCCTAGAGGGTACGGCCCGCACAAGCCGCGATTCGCGACCGCACCCGATAATTGCTCGAAAGGGGGGCCAGGCCGCCCCTAAAGTGCGCACCATGCTTCCACGCGTGGCCTTTTCGCCGACGGGCCTGGGACGCCCTCCCTGGCTCCTCCTGGCCTTGGGCGCCTCGCTGTTCCTGTTCACGGCCCCAGGCGGCCGGGCTGCGGGCCCGGCGGAGGCGGTGATAAGGGCCTCCGACCCGCGCTTCCTCTATGAGGGACGCATTGACGCACGCGACCCCGCGGCCCCCGTGCTCGCGTGGCAGGGCAGCCGCGTCTCGATCGACTTCGATGGGCCGCTCCTCGCCCTAGACTTCGCGAAGGCGGAGGGGAAGAATTTCCTCGATGTCCATGTGGACGGGCAGGTCTGGGTCGGAGCCGTTGAGGAGGGAGGCCCGTCGCGGGTCGTCTTTCCCCTGGCCCTTTCCCCGGGCCGCCACCACCTGAGCCTGCACAAGCGCCAGGAGGCGGCCGCCGGCTCCATCGCATTCGGGGGCATCGGGATCGCACCCGGATCCCATGCGTGGGCACCCGGGAGACCCGACTACGCCCTGAAGATGGAATTCTACGGGGACTCGATCACCGCGGGTGCCTGCGACGAGGATGGGCCGACCGACCAGTGGGAGGACCGTCGCACGCACAATGGGGAGCTCTGCTACGCGGCCCTAACCGGGGAGGCCTTCCGTGCCGACTGGCGCAACATCTCCGTGAGCGGTATCGGCATCGTGACGGGATGGATCCCGGTCGTGGCCGGGCAAATCTGGAACAAGCTCTACCCGACGGCCGATTCCCCGGCGGCCGACCTCACGCTGTGGACGCCGGACGTCCTGTGCGTGAACCTGGGGGATAATGACGCCGACTACCCGAAGGCGCACGGGTTGCCCTTTCCCGGCGGCTTCGATGCCAAGTACACCGAGCTTATCCGCGGGATCCGGAACGCCTACCCCAAGGCCGAGATCGTGATGCTTCTCGGAGGCATGGAATCGGGATCACAGAGCGTGCCGCTGAACGCGGACTGGGGCCGCGCGGTCGCCCGGCTCGAGGCAGCCGACCCACACATGCATCACTTCGTCTTCCGGCACTGGACCCCGAGCCATCCCCGGGTTTCCGACCACCGCATCCTGGCCGACGAGCTCATCTCCTGGCTCCGGGTCCAGCGTTTCATGGCGAGGTTTATCCGCCCATGACCTGGGTTTTCTGGGCCCTCCTTTCGGCCGCGTTCGCGGGCATCACGGCGATCCTTGCCAAGGTGGGTGTGGAAAACGTGAACTCGAACCTTGCGACCGCGATCCGCACAACGGTGGTCCTGGTGATCACCTGGGCCATCGTCTTTGCGTCCCTGCCCGCGGGCTCAGTCACGGTCCCGAGCCGGCGGACGCTCCTCTTCCTGGTGCTCTCGGGGATAGCCACCGGGCTCTCATGGCTGTGCTACTTCAGGGCGCTCCAGCTGGGCGAGGCCTCGCAGGTCGCGCCCGTCGACAAGCTGAGCGTCGTTTTCGTCATCCTTCTGGCGGCAATCTTCCTACGCGAGCGGCTGACGCTCCAGCACGCGATCGGGGGCGCGCTGATCGTGGCCGGCTCGCTGGTCCTGGCCTGGAGACAGCACTAAGGCCCCGGGTCGGCGAACCGCCAGGTCGGCGTCATGTCCCGCGGGGGTTTCTCGCCCTTCAGGCGCGCCCTCACCAACTCGATCGGCATCGGGCCGCCCCTAAGGATCGAGTCGTGAAACTGGCGGTCGGTCATGCCGCCGTGCCCGACCAGCTCGCGGTGGAGCTCGCGCAGCTGGAGGGCACCGAGCATGTAGCCCGCCTGGTACATCGGCGGGTAGGAGCCGTTGAATGATCGCCTGACCTCCCCGGTGGCGCTCGCCCGCTCGTGGCCGACGCGGTCCACCAGGAAGTCGATGCACTGCTCGGGGGTCCATTTCCCAAGGTGGAAATTGAGCGAGAAGATGATCCGGGCGCACCGGTGGGCCCTCCAGAAGAGCATGCCCATCTTGTCCTCGGGAGACTTGGGAAAGCCCAGGTCCCAGAACTGGAACTCCCACCACACGGCCCAGCCCTCCACCCAGAAAGGAGTCGTGAAGAGGTCCCGGTGGGTGTTGAAGCGGTTCTCGTAGTAGTTCTGCAGGTGATGTCCGGGAACGAGCTCGTGGAAGACGGTCGCCCTCGCAAAGTGGACGTTGTTGGCCCTCAGGCTCTGCTCCTTCGCGTCGAAGTCCATCGACTCCGTCGGGAACGCGACCTGGATGAAGGGTCCCCCGAGGAAGAATGGGGCGACCTTCTGGCGCTCCGGGCTCATCATCTCAATCCGCCAGAGGTCGGCGTCCAGGGGCGGGACCGTGACCAGGTCGCGCTCCTCGACAAAGCGGATCGCCTCAAGCGCCAGGTCCCGCACTAGGCCCGGCTGGCTCCCCGGTGGCACGTGATCCTGCTTAACCTTCTCCATGGCGGCCTTCCAGTCGTCGCCGAAGCCCATCTCGCGCGACGCCTTCCTGAGCTCGGTGTCGCACCACGCAAACTCCCGGTTCGCGATCGCGAGGAGCTCCTCCGGAGAATACGCGATCATCTCGTGCGCCAGCTCGACCTCCAGGCCCTTGCGCCCGATCGGGTCGCCGACGACCGGCTCCTCCTTTCCCGGCTCGATCCCGACCACTTTCTCCCTGAGGATCTTCACGTAGGAATCCAGGTTCGCGACGAGTTTCTCATGCGAGGCACGCACCCACCAGCCAAACACGGGGTCGTAGCCGTTGTAGAACTTGAACCAGTCCTCGAGAGATTCGCGGAGGTCGGTGATCGCCTCCACCGCGCGCAGCGCGACCACCCGTGTCGTCTTAACCGGGGCGACCGCCTTTGCTTCCTTTGGCGGATCCGCCTTCAGGCCCGCCTCGAGCCCCTCCTGAAGCTTTGCCACCTGCGCGGCGATCCTGTCCAGCGTGGCGGCCGCCTGTTCCGGCTGCACGGGCTCCATCAGCCTGCGCGCCTCCTGGAGGCGGGCGAGGTCGCCGGCAAACGGGACCAGGACGGCCATCTCGGCGTTGCGCGCCTCCTGACGTTCGAGGAGCCCCTCCTCGTAGGCCACCTGGTGGGACAGCAGGATCCAGTCAATCCGTCCCTCGGTGCCCAGGGTATCGTAGGCCATCGCATCCAGGCGCCTCCTCCACGCCACATAAAATTCTCGAAGCCGCCGGATCTGGAGCTCCGATCCCTTGACCGTATAGAAGCCCTTGAGCTCGTCCCGGTCCGCAACAAAGCGTTCCACGAGCTCGCGCAGCTCGCTCGATTGCGGCCGGACCATGCCGGAAATCTCAGCCGGGACATAGTCTCCCGTCGCCCTGAGCGCCGCAGGGGAAGGGGGCTCCGCCGAGAACGCGAGAGCCGGGAGGGCCAGGGATAGCGCGTTCCGGACGAGACGTCGGGCTTTCTCCATGCCTGAAGCCAAGACCCGGCCCTCCTGAGCGTCAAACCCTTGGGGTTCAGAACCTCCGGACAGCCTCGCCCGGGACGCAGGGTCCATGCGCGACGAAGCCCTTTGAGGGCCGGTTAGCGCAAATCAATTCATATCATTAAATACAGATTTATTGATATGATTCTTGCAAACCTCGCGTGAATCCCTTGAATTTGATGCGCTTCTATAGCGAATCATCCCTCCTAGACCCAGCCATGCCGCCCCCACGCGAATCCACCTCCTTTGCCGCCCTTCGGCGCCTGTTTGAGTCCCGGATTGCCGTCCTGGACGGGGCCATGGGGACCATGATCCAGACGCGCGGCCTGTCAGAAGCCGATTTCCGGGGATCCCGCCTGGCCCAGCACCCGCACGACCTGAAGGGCAACAACGACCTCCTGTCGATCACCCGGCCCGACGTGATCGAGGAGATCCATGCGGAGTATTTCGCGGCAGGCGCCGACATCGTGGAGACGAACACCTTCAACTCGACCGTGATCTCCCAGGCCGACTACGGGACCGAGTCGCTGGTCCCGGAGCTGAACGCCGCGGCCGTGGCCGCTGCGCGGAGCGCCGCGGTGAAGGCCGAAACCAAGGATCCCTCAAGGCCCCGGTTTGTGGCCGGGGCCATCGGGCCCCTGAATCGCACCCTCTCAATGTCACCCGATGTGAACCGGCCCGACTACAGGGCGGTCACCTGGGACCAGGTCGTGAACGCCTATCTGGAGCAGGCGCGTTCGCTCGCCAAGGCTGGCGTCGACGCCCTCCTGATCGAGACCATCTTCGACACGCTCAATGCAAAGGCGGCCCTCTTCGCCGTGGAGCTCCTCTTTGACGAGACCGGTGTACGCCTGCCGGTCATGGTCTCCGTGACAATCACGGACGCGTCCGGACGGACGCTCTCCGGCCAGACGATCAGCGCCTTCTACACGAGCATCGCCCATGCGAAGCCCTTCTCGGTCGGAATCAACTGCGCCCTGGGAGGCCGCCAGATGAGACCCTACGTGGAAGAGCTCTCCGGCATAGCGAGGTGCTTTACGACATGCTACCCGAACGCGGGCCTGCCGAATGCCTTTGGGGGATACGACGAGACGCCGGCCGACATGGCTGCCATCCTCGGGGACTTTGCGGGCAACGGGTGGCTCAACATGGTTGGGGGCTGCTGCGGCTCTACCCCCGCGCACATTGCGGCCATCGCGAAGGCCGTGGGGAAGATCCCGCCACGGAGGATCCCGGGGCAGCCGGTTGCGCTCCGGCTGAGCGGCTTGGAGCAGCTGTCGGTCTCCTGAGCCCCCGGGCCCGAAGATGTCCACCCTCCCCCGCCCCTCCGCCTCGCAGTTCATCGTCATAGGCGAGCGCACGAACATCACGGGCTCGCCCAGGTTCGCCAAGGCCCTGAAGGCCGGCGACTGGGACGCGTGCCTTGCGATCGCGCGCCAGCAGGTGGAGAGCGGGGCCAACGTGATCGACATCAACGTCGACGAGGCGCTGATCGACGGCGAGGCGACGATGGTGAAGTTCCTGAACCTGATCGCGGCCGAGCCCGAGATCTCGCGCGTGCCCGTCATGATCGACTCCTCCAAGTGGAGCGTCCTGGAGGCGGGCCTTAAGTGCGTCCAGGGAAAGAGCATTGTTAACTCGATCTCGCTCAAGGACGGGGAGGCGGAGTTCGTCCGCAGGGCCGGGCTCATCCGGCGCTATGGGGCGGCTGCGGTCGTCATGGCCTTCGACGAGCAGGGCCAGGCCTCCACCCGCGATGAGAAGGTGCGGATCTGCACCCGCGCCTACAGGATACTGACCGAAAAGGCGGGCTTCCCCGCCGAGGACCTCATCTTCGACCCGAACATCCTGACGGTCGCCACCGGGATCGAGGAGCACAACAACTACGCCGTCGACTTCTTCGAGGCGACGCGGGTGATCAAGGACACGCTCCCCCATGCCAAGGTGTCGGGCGGCGTTTCCAACGTGTCGTTCTCCTTCCGGGGCAACAACCCCGTGCGCGAGGCGATCCACACGGTCTTCCTCTACCACGCTATCCGCGCGGGGCTCGACATGGCGATCTTGAACGCCGGCATGCTCGGCGTCTACGAGGAGATACCGAAGGACCTGCTCTCGCGGGTCGAGGACGTCGTGCTCAACCGCCGCCCCGACGCCACGGAGCGCCTGGTGATCCTTGCCGACGAGCTCAAGGCCTCCCAGGGGGGAGCCTCGAGGATCGAGTCAAAGGAGGACCTTTCCTGGCGAGGCGCCTCGGTCGAGGAGCGCCTCTCGCACGCGCTCGTTAAGGGCATCGACGCCTTTGTCGAGCAGGACACCGAGGAGGCGCGGGCCGACACTGCTAAGTACCCGAGGCCCTTGAACATCATCGAGGGCCCCCTCATGGACGGCATGCGCGTCGTGGGAGACCTTTTCGGCGCCGGGAAGATGTTCCTTCCGCAGGTCGTCAAGTCGGCCCGCGTGATGAAGAAGTCCGTCGCCTACCTGACGCCTTTCATGGAGGAGGAGAAGCGGAAGCTGGTCGCGGAAGGCGGGGTCGCGCGCACCCAGGGCCGCATCGTCATGGCAACGGTGAAGGGCGATGTCCACGACATCGGGAAGAACATCGTCGGCGTCGTCCTGGCCTGCAACAACTACGAGGTGATCGACCTCGGGGTCCTGGTCCCCTGCGACAAGATCCTGGCCGCGGCCCGGGAGAAGAAGGCCGATGCGATCGGGCTCTCCGGGCTCATCACCCCTTCCCTGGACGAGATGGTCCATGTGGCCAAGGAGATGACACGGACGGGCTTCTCGGTGCCGCTCCTGATCGGCGGGGCCACGACAAGCGCGGCCCACACGGCGGTGAAGATCGCGCCGGAGTACGCCCCGGGAGTCGTGCATGTCCTCGACGCCTCGCGGGTCGTGAACGTCGTAAGCTCCCTCCTTTCCCCGGAATCGAAGGCCCCCTACATGGCCGAGGTCGTGAGGAAGCAGGAGGTGCAGCGCGAGGAATTTGCGTCGCGCCGCGCGCGCAAGCCGCTCCTGCCGCTGTCCGCGGCACGCGACCGGAGGCAGGTGTTCGACTGGCCCACGGTCGATATCCCGCGGCCGGAATTCCTCGGCACGCGCTCCTTCCCCGATGTCCCGCTCGCGGAGATCGTGCCCTTCATCGACTGGGGCCCGTTCTTTAGCGCATGGGAGCTCCACGGGCGCTACCCCGACATCCTGGCCGATGCGGTCGTGGGCCCCGAGGCGACGAAGCTCCTGGCGGACGCAAAGGGGCTCCTCGAGCGGATCGTGTCCGAGCGCCGCTTCACCGCGAAGGCCGTGATTGGCTTCTGGCCCTGCAACGCCGTGGGCGACGATATCCTGGTCTACTCCGACGAGGCCCGATCCACGGTGGCGACCACCTTCCACATGCTGCGCCAGCAACAGGAGAAGCCCGCCGACCAGTCGAACCACTGCCTCGCCGACTACGTCGCCCCGCTTGAGTCAGGGCGTATCGACTACATCGGTGGCTTCGCAGTGACGGCCGGGCACGGGGTCGAGGCCTTCGCCGGCGCCTTCCGGGACGCCACGGACGACTACAACGCGATCATGAGCCAGGCGCTCGGCGACCGCCTTGCCGAGGCCATGGCCGAGCTCTTCCACAAGAAGGCACGCGAGGCCTGCGGCTACGGGCGCACGGAGAACCTGGGCGTAGCCGACCTTATCCGGGAGAGGTACCGCGGGATCCGCCCTGCCCCGGGATACCCGGCCTGCCCGGACCACACGGAAAAGCCGGTCCTTTTCCGCCAGCTTGGGGCCGAGGCGGCAACCGGCATCACCCTGACCGAGAGCTGCGCCATGTCCCCGGCGAGCAGCGTCAGCGGATGGTATTTTAACCATCCCGATTCCAAGTACTTCGGGGTCGGGAAATTGGGGCGCGACCAGGTCGACGACTATGCCCGGCGCAAGGACTGGACCCTCGCTGAGGCCGAGAAATGGCTGGGCCCCTACCTTGATTACGACAAAGGCTGACGTAGACCGGAACATTGCCCCGTGCTCTGCGTCTTAACCCCCGGATGAGAATCATGCTCCCTTCAATGAGGCAGGCCCGCGCCGCGCTTTTGGGCGGTGCCCTTTTCGCCGCGGCCCTCTGCCAGGCATCGGCGCTGAGCTTCACCGCCGGCCTCTCCCCTAGCGAGGTAACGGCGGCCGGGATCCCGAAGCTTTCGCCGGCCCAAGCCGACGCCCTGAACGCGCTCGTGGCGCGCGACGTGACGCTCGCCCATGAGGGCGGCGTTACGGGCTTCTCCACGGGGTTTTTGGAACGCCATTCCGAGAAGGAACGCGCCAGCGCTGGCATCAGCCAACTTAACGACACAGAGCGGCGGAACCTGGACAGGTTCGTTGCCGCGGCGATCTCGATCGGGCCCCCGCCCGACGAGGGATTCCGGTACGCGCCCCCACCCTCGCCGACTCCCAAGCCCGCGGTCACCGAGACCGAGGTCGTGCTGCCCCAGAAGCTCCAGGTGCATGGCGATGTCTCGCTGACCGTGGGCGGCGGCGGCCACGGCCAGAGCTTCTACGGTACCTCCGCGGACGTCTACGTGACGGACCCCAACCACGGGTTCACCGTGGGGGTCTCGTTCTCGGAGTTCCGGGGCAAGGGGCTCCTGGACCTGTGCGGACCCTATGGGCCCTACGGCCCGTATTCGCCTCTGGTCCAGGGCCCGCCTTACCTCGGCTGGTAGTCGGGGGGCGCCTTACTTCTCTGCTGCGAAGGCCGCGAAGCTGTGCGGCTCGACCGTCACCTTAAAGTGAGACGCGGGAGGAGCGTCCACGGGGCGCCTGCGCCTGAAGGGTGACTTCGGCTCCTCGGGAACGTAGGAGGCGATCACCTCCCCGGTCACCAGGTTCCTGAGCTTCGAGTACTCGCCCTGGACCGTGACCTTGGTCTCGGCCTTGGTCGGCAGGAAGGATTCCACGACGAAGGCCCCATTGTCGTAGGCAAAGAGCGATACCTGGCTCGGCCCGTCGACGCGCACGAAGAAGCCCCTCAACACGACATCCCGGATGGCAGCCGTCACGTCCTGAGGCAAAGCGTAAAGGTTCCTGAAGTTGTCGGGAATGGTCCAGACGAAGAGGGTCCCCTTGGAGTACTTGTCCATGAGGATGAGCGGGTACCCGTTGCCGTTCTCCCGTGCGCTCACAAGGGCCCAAGCGTCGTTGGTGATGAAATGCACCTCCGGGAAGAGGATGGCGGGCTTTCTCTCGTCGATCCCCAGGTCGCTCCGCTCGCCCGCGCCAAAGCCCATCGAGTATTCCCGGGCCAGCACCTTGTTGTCGGTGACGACCGCCTCGCAGATGCCTTCGATCCCCTTGCCCTTCAGGGCCCGCAGGAGTCCCGACGTGATGACGACCGTCTTTCCGGCCTCTAGCTGCCCCTTGATCTTCGCGACGATGTCCGGGTCAAACTTCGCGGCTTCGGTCAGCAGGACAAGCTTGGCATCCGTGGGAAACTCCGGGCGGAGATCGATCGGGATTCCGATCATCCCGATGTAATTGTGGAGGAAATCCTCTCCCGTCGACTGGTAGGGCTTGTAGCTGGCGATGCCCACGGGCTTGCCGAGCTTGCCGACCACGGCGTCGGCCTGGCGCAGGGCGGCGCCCGCCACGGTGGCCCAGGGTGTCGACTTGGGCGCGTCGGCCGAGGCGGGATGGTAGCCGGCCGCAAGCGCGTTGTAATCGAGGCTCGTCGGCAGGTCCTGCCACGGGGTGCGGTCGCCGGCCTGCGCCTCGAGCGTGAGCAGGTTCCAGTTGAAGAGCGTGATCTCGCGCGCCTTGGCGAGCATCGTGTCCCAGAGCTGCTCGGCGTAGCGGTCCACGTAGCGGGTCCCGTACGTGTCCACCCAGCCGCCCCCGTTGCCGCCGGGCTTGATGTTCTCGAAGTAGCGGATGATCTCGTAGCTCTCGTACTGCTGCAGGAACTGGTCCCCTGACACGGGGTCGCGGGTCTCGGTGCCGGTGTAGATCCCGTCGAACATCTTCGGCTCCTTGTCCAGGTCGAAGCCCATGCCTTGGAAGTGTTCGTACCAGTTGGGGAACTTGATAACCACCTTGATCTTTGGATTAACGTCCTTGGCCGCCTTGATGATCAGGTTGGCCGCCGCGTCGTCCATGAGGCTAAGCCGGAAGTCGGTCCATGACCGCTCGCCCTTGGCCGCGATGTCGGAATCGGTCTTCGTGTTAACGAAGAAGAAGTCGTCCAGGATGAACTCGTCGAAGTGGCGGGCCGCGAGCTCCGAGACCTTCTTGACGTAGTCGCGATCCGCGGGGTTGGTGTAGCAGTAGGTGGCGAACAGGTTCGCCTCGTTCTCCGTGAACGCGCTGCCCGCAGCCACCTGAACGCCGCGGTCGGTGAAGAACTTCTTCACCTTCTCAAGGAGCGCGTCATCCGCCATCATCCGGTCGCGGTGCACCTCGATGTAAACCTTGTCGACCTTCACCTGGCTGCTGATCAGGTCCCACTGGGCCTGAAGGATCTTCGGGTCGGCGAAGCTGTTCACCTCCCTCACTGTGATATAGACGGCGACGTCAAAGTTCTGGTAGTTGCCTGCTCGGGCCAGGGAGAGCGCGGCCATGCACGCAACAAGGCATAGTATTTTCTTCATGGGTAGGGGTGCTTACAGGAAAGAGCAGTTTCCCGCCTTCTCAAGCCGCATTGCGGGATTCCCGACAACGTTCGTTTGCATTGCTCGCGGCCATTCTGGCAGCTTATGGGCCGATGTTCCTGCGGTACCTGCTGCTCTTCCTGGGCGTCCTCGCCTGCGCGACCTCGGCCCTGTTCATCCGCGAGAGCACGACCGACCCGTTCGTGCTGACGGCGCTCCGGCTCGTGATAGCCTCCTTTCTGCTGGCGCCGGTCTTTTTGCTGCAGCTTAGGCGTCACCCGGGGGCGTTCACGCGGCACCACCTGAGGCGCACGCACCTTCCGGCCCTCGTGCTGGCGCTCCACCTCATCACGTGGACGCTCGGCGCCCGGATGACCGCCGTGGCGCAGGCCACCCTTATCGTGAACCTGGTCCCGATCGCGCTGCCCTTCTTCCTGCTCGGGCTGGCCAAGGAGCGGATCAACGCGGCGGAGGTCGCCGGGACGGCCCTGGCGCTCGTGGGCCTGGCCACCCTCTCCGTCAAGGATGTCCTTGTGGGCGGCGGCACCCTACCCGGTGACGCGATCTGCCTGGCCTCGATGCTCCTCTTCGCGCTCTACCTGGCGCTTGGCCGGCGCAACAGGGACTTCCCTTCGATCTGGCTCTATGTGATCCCGGTCTATGCCCAGGCGTCCCTGGTGTGCCTGGTCGTGGCCCTCCCCAGGATGCACACCTTTGCGGCCGGTTCGCTAAGGGAATGGGCGCTCATGGCGGCCCTTGCGGCCATCCCAACCGTGTGCGGCCACTCGCTCCTCAACGCGGCCATGCGCCGGATACGCGGCCAGATCGTCAGCCTGTGCAACGTCAGCCAGTTCGTGTTTGCGGGCATCCTCGGGTACCTCCTGTTCGGCGAGATCCCGAAGGCCCTGTTTTACGCTGCGAGCGCGATCGTCGTGGCTGGGGTGGCGATCGTCGTCCTCTCGATGCCTCCGGAACCCGAGGCCTAGCCGGCCCCGGCCCCGCACTCACTTGGACGCGTCGTCCAAGGGATTCTTGATGATGAGCTTGTAGTCCACGGAGGAGTCGGGCGCTTTGACCATCCTTGGGTCGATGTCGCCGCTTGGTACCACTATCGGCATGGCGCAGTACAAGCGCGATCCCTCCGTGGGACGCTGGACCTCGTTCCGGAAACCGTTCAGGAAGCTCGGCACACCCTGGAGCGAATTCTCTATTAGCGAAAGGGGTGGTGCCTCGATCTTTGCTTCTGGGAATGCCGGCGGTGGCGTGTCGATCGCGAAGGCGCGGAGCGGGAGCGTGGCGAGAAGGGCGAAAAGGGGCTTTTTCATGCTTCTTGGGATTGGCGACTAGCACCTTGGGACAGACCTGACCCCGAAATGATCCCCGGAATCGGCTCTCACGTCAATGGGTCAGGTCGCCCCGCCGCGGACCTCGGCATCCGTCCCTTGCGCCACGGTGAAGGATCCGGCGGTGACCCAGCACGCACCCGCAAGGGCCGACGCCACAGATACCATTGTCCATTGAAGCCGGCCCGAGGGCGCCGAGACCACGCCCGGCACGTGGATCAAGAGGACGAACAGGGTCACCATGACCGCCTCAAGCGTCGCCGCAAGGCACGGGACAATCCCAAGGAGAACGCCGGCGCCCGCTGCGATATGAGCGGTACCGGTCAGGTAGGCAAAAAACACGTGTGCAGGAATCCACGCCGGAATCATGCCGGCCGTTATCTGGGTAAAGACGAAATGCGAAAGGCCCAGGACCAGGCACGAGGCACCCCACAGGAACCTCGCCGCCCGCACGCCGCCCGTTCCCGAGAGCATCGGCAGCATGCGCCGTTGCTCCCGGGAGGCGAGGGCCACGAAGAGGAGCCAACCCCCGCACGTGAGCACCAGGCTCTCGGCAACACCCAGCCACGCACCCACATCCGCCGGGGCATGGATCACCCGGGGCCCCTGAAGAAACAGCACCCAGGTCAGCAGGTACGACGCCACCGCGAGCGCGACGGGGGCGGCGGTGCGCGTCACCAGCATTCCGATGCCGCCCAGGAGGAGGACGAGGCCAGAGATTCGGGCGAGGCCCTCCCGCCAGGGGATCCCTGCCGGAACCGGTTGCCACGAATAGGGAAAGTCCCCGGAGCCAAGGCTCAGCACCCCGAGGCCCATGAGGCCAACGGCAAAAAGCAAATGCCCTATCCCGATCACCCGCATCGTGCCGCCGTGACGGTTGCACCTGGCAAAACTGGGGCCCCAAACCGACCCACGACCCGCCTGCCTTCCAAGGATGCGATCGTTCCAGAGGGCATCGAGCTAGGGGCGCTCGTCGAGCGTCAGTGTCTTTAAAGGCCCCACGTCCACGTGGCCCACGGGCAGGGGGGCGTGGACAAGCTTTCCGCTGTCGCGCCCAAAATAGCGCGCGGCGCTCGCCGCCATCGCCGCCAGCTGGCCGCTCAGGTCGCTGGTTCGTTCGCGGACGCTGAAGCGGGTCTCCCAGAGCAACTTTGCCTTCTTCTGGGTCCGCATGAGCTGGAAGTCGTAGGCCATCAGGACCACGAAATAGCGGCGCGCCTCCAGTTCCTCTGCCAGGTCCCTCTGGCGAAACTCCAACGCTGTTCCCCGCACCTGGGCGGTGCCGGAATAGACGGAATCGTAGCCGAGCATGTTCGCGTTGAGCGCGTCCAGCTGGGCGCGCTGGTCGTCCTCCGCGGCGGAAGCGGCAAGGGCTCCCGTGAGCGCGTTGTCGAGGTCAACCTGTTCCGGGGACCTGACTTGGTAGCCGTACATCGAACCCTGGGCGATCTGTGGCGGCGCCATGCTGTCATTGGGATTGAAACGAACCACCTGGGGATGATTGGCGGCCATAGCAGCGGCATTGGCCGATGCGAGATTCTGGCTCGCCGCGGAACTGGAAGCGTGCTCGGGCGTTCGCGTCGTTCCCCAGTAGACAACGATGAGGAGCCGGGTCGCCTTCAGGTCCTTGCTCGAGACATATCCCTGGCTCCCGAGGGGGCCCGCCATCACCTTTGCAACGTCCATGAATTCAAGCATGTCCTTTGTGCCGCCCTCCGTGCCGTTCAGGACCCCTCCCCGGGCGAATGCAATGGTTTCGGGCTCAAACGTACCGTCCGCAAGCTTCTGTCTGACGTAGTCGCTGCTCGCCTTTGACGAGATTGCGACGGCATCCGCGTCTCCAGCTCGGGCTGCTAGCCCAAGAGCACCAGCAAAGGTGCAGAGCGCGACCCGGAAGATGCGACGGGCCCCACGCGTCGGCGGGCCAGCCCCTGGCCCACGGGGGGGTGCGAAACCCAATCTGGGAAATCCGGTTTTATTCATGGCAAGACGGCGATGCTCCCCCCACACAACACCCGCGGCGCAACCAGCCCTTCACTGTTTCTTCAAGCCGGGCGTTTTCCCATCACGCAAGGAGAGGCTGCACGTCAACGGCCCCAGGCACTTCGTTAGGCGTCCAGGCGCTTCAGCTTCTCCTTGGTCAGCGCGTTACGGACGTTTCCGGTATTCAATGTGGAGGCCGGCTCGAAAAGCACGACCTCAACCTCGTCGGGAGCATAGGGTTGGTGCTCAACCCCCTTGGGGACTATGTAAAATTGCCCCTGAGATATCACAACGACACCCGTCCTTAGGCGCATGTGCAGCGTGCCGCGATGAACCAAGAACAGCTCGTCCTCAAGGTCGTGCTTATGCCAGATGAATTCGCCCTTCAGCTTGGCGCACTTGACGTACTGTCCGTTGAGTTCCCCGACGATGTGGGGATCCCAATGGGTCGTGATGGATTCAAAGACTCTTGAGAGGTCTACCGATGACATAGGTTTGTTAGTTCAAATTACTTGCCCGACGAAACCGGAGTCTCCCTAGGCGGATCGCCCTGGACAACGCCAAGGGCCCTCATTTCCCCCAATTCCACTTTACCCTCGGGAAGTGGGTGGCGGGTCAATCCATTGCTATCCAGGCCGAAGAATTTTGAGGCTTGCTCCGTCATGGCCGCCAGCTGCCTGTCAAACGCGTGACTTCGTTGTCGTATGCTGAAACGTGTTTCCCATAGGAGCTTGTGCTTCTTCTCCTTGACCAAGAGCTGGTAGTCGTAAGCCATCAGGACCACAAAATAGCGGGCTTCTTCGAGTTCGGACAAGAGCCTGGATCTTCTAAAATCCTGTGCCGGTCCGCTGAGACCGCCCATAAGAGCATTCCACTCCGAATCGTATCCAAGCATGGAGGCATTGCGAAGATTGGCTTCGTCGCGCGTTCGGTTCTCGGACTGGACCACCGCCAATGAAGCACTCAATGCATCGGCGCTTTGGGCCTCGAAGACCTTCGCCGCCCGAACTTGCGCATCGGTGGAGTTGGAAGCTTGCTTTTGACCAGCGGCGATCTCCGCATCGGTCAGAGCTTGGTTTGCCTGCTGTTCATCCGAGGCCTTCTTCTGAGCGAGGTTATAGGCATTAGATTCGCTCGCGTGCTCAGGCGCATACGTCGTTCCCCAATAGACTACGAGCAGAAGTTCGGTTTTCTTCTGATCGTCCGTCGGGATATAATTTTGGCTCGCCAGTGGCACTGCTAGCGTCCGCGCAATGTCGATGAACTCCAGCCTATCGATCGTCGCATCCGAAAATGGTCCACTCCAATAGCCGCCTTTTGCAAAAGCATAGGTCTCTGGAATCACCAACCCGCGAGGTGTCTTCTTTCGGACGTAGTCTCGACTCACTTTCGAAGACACGGCCTCGAAATCCTCACCCTTTGCCAAGGGTAATCCAAACTCGAGCACGACTAAGAAAGCCAAAGCGGACGCTCTCAGACCCAGGTCAATGGACGTCTTCATGCTGGGCATAACCCCGTAAGGACGTCTTCCCCTGCAGATAGACGCCGATCGCCGGGATGATCCGCGCTGGGCCAATGGGGCGCATCTTAGCTCGGGCCCGTTATGGCCTTCAGGAACGCCGCGACCGGCGGCGGGACCGCTCCCACAAGTGCGGCCCTCTCGGGTTGGAAGAGCATCCCGGCAAAAAAAGGGTGCCGAGGGAACTCGGCTCCCCGCACGCTCCCGGCGTCGTCCCAGCAGCTGAATACGAGCCCCGCCTCCTCCAGTGCCTTACGGTAAGCGGGGTTAAACCCGAAATTGCAGTGGTAAGCCTCGGTGGCGCTGTCGCTCCCGTAGGCGGCGCGCAATAGGCTCCCCTTCGCAAAGTGCACCGTGCCGGTTTCTCCCACGAGGGAGCAGCTGAGCCTGGTGAGAACCAGGGTGCCAGCCTCCGGACTCACCTCCTCGTGATCGGCATCGGGCAGTCCCGCAACGTCCCTGGCAACCTCAAGAAGCGCGTGCTGAAATCCGCCGCAGGTTCCAAGGAAAGGCTTGCCGTTCTCCCGCGCCCAGCGGACCGCCCCAAGCGCACCCTCCAGATTCTCGTAGGGGCTCGCTGGGACGAGCCACACGGCCGAGTAGGAGGCGAGGTCGCGTACGGCATCCGTGATCGAGCGCGTCCCGACCCAGTCCCAGGAAACGTCCGCGGCCGCGCGTTCACGGGCCAATTCCAGTGCCCGCGGAATCGCGCGGTGGGCGACCGCCTTATCGGAATAATCTCCTACCAGGGCTATTTTCCGGTTCTTCATCGGTGGGGTCGTCGACGACGACCGCTTTCGGTTCCTCAAATCCCAAGAGCATCGTGCCCATGATCGCGAGAGCGGCGGAGACAGCCACGAACCAGTCGCCGTGCTCCACATAGAAGCTGTTCCTGCCGATCCAGCGCTGGTCGCGGGTCACGTTCGCCATCGATGCACCCCTGAAATAGATGCTGCCGTTCTCGTCCTTCTGGACCCAGCGGATGCTACCGAACTCGTCAATCCAGCCGCTCCACCCGGCGTTCCCGCAGCGGAGGACCGGCCGGCGAGTCTCGATCGCGCGCAGGACGGAGTGGGCCGCGTGCTGGTAGGCCGCGGCACCCTCTCCGTACCAGGCATCGTTTGTCACCACCACGAGCGCGTCAGCGCCCGAAAGGACCTCCTCGCGCGCGAGCCTCGGGAAAAGGTCCTCGTAGCAGATCAGCACCCCAAACGCGGCCGCCCCGCGGCTCAGGGGCACGATGAGCGGAGTCGAGTCGTCCCCGGGCGTGAAGTCGTCCCCGAGCGGAGCGAATTTTCCTATCCATCCAAAGAGCGGCCTAAGCGGGATGTACTCGCCAAACTGGACCAGCCTGCGCTTTGCGTAGAAGGCCGTCTGGACCCCGAGCTCGGGATCGACGACGAAGGCCGCGTTGAAATAGCGCTCGTGGGCTGAGCCGGCATCCTCGATTGCATCGGCCCCGACAAGCATCGGGGCCTTGGTCCGCGCCGAGAGCTGCCCCACGAAGCGGGGCATCGACTGGTCGCCTCCCCGGAGCGGATAGGGTGTCGTGGACTCCGGCCAGAGGATCAGGTCGGGATGAAGCCTGCCGGCCTCGACCGTTGTCGAAGCGAGCGTCTGGATGATCCCGGGCGCCTTCGCCGGGTCCCATTTGACCGTCGCCGGGATGTTCGGCTGCACGAAGGCGACGTTGGCAAAGGGGACCGCGTACTGGGCGCGGTGGGTCGTCTCCTGGATCATGAGCGAGAGGCACATGAGGAGGAGGAACATCGCCAGGAGGAACTCCTGGCTGCGCCGCCCAAGCCCCACCCCTCCCTCCCGGAAAAGCCGGTGTGCGTACGCTGCAAAGGCCACGTTGGTGGCTACGATCACGAAGGACACGCCACCGGCCCCCGTGTAGGCAGCCACCTGGAGGACGCTCAGGCGCTCCCATTGGGTCGCCGCAAGCGGCATCCAGGGGAACCCCCCGAAGACCCAGGTGCGGGTCCACTCGATAACGACCCAGGCGCCGGCAAGTCCCAGCATCGCAAGAAGGCGCACGGAGGTGCGCCGCCCCACCATCCTCGGCATGGTCCACCAGGCCGCGAGGTACCAGCTACCCGTCCAGGCCCCCACGGTGGGCCCAAGGACAAGGAGTCCCACCCAGGTCACCGGGTGGAGCCAGGAAAGGTTGATGGTCCAGCCCACGGCCTGGGCGGCGAAAAGGGTCCAGGCAAACACCTTTAGCCTCGGTCTCGTGTAGGCCCAGAAGATGCCCGGCACCAGGCAGGCGTAGGCGAACTCCGGGGTGTGGAACGGGGGGAAACTTACGACGAGTAGGACGGCCGAGAGCAGGCCGACCACCAGGGGCGCAACCCATTCGCGATGCCGCTCCCAAACCGCAGGGACGGGCTCATACGGATCTTGGCTCAAGACGGGCTCCTCAGGCGCCGTGGCAGTGCTTGTACTTCTTGCCGCTGCCGCACGGGCACGGGTCGTTGCGCCCGACCTTCGGGGTGTCGCGGCGGACGATCACCTTGGGCAGCTGCACCTCGGGCTCGGCAGGCTTGGGACCCGGGGGCCCCCCGCCATTGGACGCGGGCGCGGAGGGCGGCGGCGTCTCCGGGCCCTGGGTCCTCGCGCTCCGGGCGAGGATCGACAGCATGTTCTCAAACGATGACAGGTTGGAGGCGCTCCTGAAGAGCCCCGTGCAGATCTGCAGGCGCACGTTGCCCATCAGTTCCTCGAAGAAGTGGTAGGCCTCGCCCTTGTACTCGACGAGCGGGTCCTTCTGGCCGTAGCTGCGAAGCCCGATCGAGCGGCGGAGTTCCTCCATCTCGGTCAGGTGCTCCTGCCAGTGGTGGTCGATGGCGTTAATGACGACGTAGCGCTCGAGCGAGCCCAGGGCCTCCGGGATCTCTGCCGCCTCCTTCATCGCGTAGGCCTTCTTTATCCGCTCCATGATGAGCTCCTTGACGGGGCCCAGGTCGCTGCCTGTCAGCTCGGCGACGCCGAGCCCCACCGGAAAATGCGTGTTCACCCATCCCACGAGGCTCTCGACGGAGGAGGGGTTGGGGCCGCCGGTCTCGCCGAATCCCGCGACCGCGAGCCGGCTCTCTATCTCCTCATCGACCTGCTCGAAGATGATGTCCTTCGAGCGGGCGGCATGGATCGCGGCGTTGCGGATCCCATAGACCACCTCGCGCTGCTGGTTGAGGACATCGTCGTACTGGAGCAGGCGCTTGCGGATGGCATAGTTCTGCTGCTCCACCTTCTTCTGGGCCGACTCGATCGAGCGGTTCAGGAGCGGGTGCTCGAGCTCCTCGCCCTCCTGCATCGAGCCCTCCATCAGCCGCGACGCCAGGTTGCCCTGGAGGAACAGGCGCATCAGGTCGTCCTCGAGTGAGAGAAAGAACTTGGTGAGGCCGGGGTCGCCCTGGCGCGAGCAGCGGCCGCGCAGCTGGCGGTCGATGCGCCGGGACTCATGGCGCTCGGTGCCGATCACGTAGAGGCCGCCTGCCTCGCGAACGCGATCGCCGAGTTTGATGTCGGTTCCACGGCCGGCCATGTTGGTGGCGATCGTGACGGCGCCCCGGAGGCCGGCGCGGCTCACGATCTCGGCCTCCTGCTGGTGGAACTTGGCGTTAAGGACGGTGTGGATCACGCCCGTTCGCTTGAGCATCCTCGAGAGGACCTCGGAGGCCTCGACGCTCGTTGTGCCGACCAGGACCGGCTGGCCCCGCTTGTTGGCCTCGTCGATCTCGCGCACGACCGCGTTGTACTTGTCGCGCCGCGTCTTGAAGATGACGTCGTTCTTGTCGATCCGGATGCAGGGCTTGTTGGTGGGGATCACCTGCACCGAGAGCCGGTAGATGTCGCTGAACTCCGTGGCCTCGGTCTCCGCGGTGCCCGTCATGCCCGCGAGTTTCTCGTACATCCTGAAGTAGTTCTGGATCGTGATCGTCGCGTACGTTCGCGTCTCGCGCTCAATGGTCACGCCTTCCTTGGCCTCGACCGCCTGGTGCAGGCCGTCCGACCACCGTCGTCCCGTCATCACGCGGCCGGTGTTCTCGTCCACGATCATCACCTTGCCGTCCTGGACGACGTACTCGATGTCGCGCTCATAGAGTGAATACGCCCGCAGCAGCTGCGAAATCGCGTGGATCTCCTCCGATATGACCGCGTAGCGCTGGTGCGCCGCGAGCTTGAGCTCCTCGCGCTTCTCCGGAGGGATCGAGGCGTCCCTCTCCAGGTCGGAGAACTCGGTCGCCAGGTCCGGCATCATGAACGCGTCGGGATTGTCGGGCCTAAGGTGCTTCCTGCCGATCTCGGTCAGGTCGGCCTGGTGCTGTCGCTCGTCGATCACGTAGAGGAGGTTCTCCTTCAGGTGGTACAGCTCGTCCTTGTTGAGGTCTGAGTTGAGCTCGGTCTCCACGCGGTCGAGCAGCTTCCTCCACTCGGGGTTCTCCATCAGGCGCAAGAGGAGCTTGTTCTTCGGGTTGCCCATCTTCACCTGCACGAGCTTGCGGATCGCAAGGTCGCGCTGCTCGATCGTTCGGTCGGCCCTGTCGAGGACCTCCTTGGCCTCGCCCACCAGGCGGTTGCACAGGCGCGTCTGGTCGTTCACCAGCCGGTCGACGCCGGGCCTCAGGCGCGTGAAGGGCTGCTCGCGCTCGATCGGCGCGGGCCCGGAGATGATCAGCGGCGTGCGGGCCTCGTCCACGAGGATAGAGTCGATCTCATCGACGATGCAGTACCAGTGGTCGCGCTGGACCTGGTCCTCCTTGCGCGTGGCCATGCCGTTGTCGCGCAGGTAGTCGAATCCGAACTCGCTCGCGGTGCCGTAGGTTATGTTGCGGCCGTACATGTCGCGGCGGTCGCTCGGGGACATCTGCTGCTGGATGCAACCCACGGTGACCCCAAGGAAGGTGTAGAGCTGGCCCATCCACTCCGAGTCGCGACGGGCGAGGTAGTCGTTCACGGTGACCAGCTGGGCGTTGCGGCCGTTCAGCGAGTTGAGATAGAGCGGAAGCGTCGCCACCAGGGTCTTGCCTTCGCCCGTCGCCATCTCGGAGATCCGGCCCTCGTGGAGCGCGATGCCGCCGATCAGCTGGACGTCAAAGTGCACCATGTCCCAGGCGAGCTCGTGCTCGCAGACGATCGCCTTCGTCCCGACCAGCCGCCGGGCAGCATTCTTGACGGTCGCAAAGGCCTCCGGGAGGATCTGGTCCAGGGTTTCCCCGTTCTTCACCCGCTCACGGAATTCGTCCGTCTTCGCCTTCAGCTGTGCGTCGGAAAGGTTCGCATAGGAACGGTCCAACTCGTTGATCCGTGCAACGATAGGACGCGCTTTCTCGAGGAACTTCTTGTAGTGCCTCCCTACGAAGGGCTTGAGCAGAAACGTCAGCATTAAGGGGTAAACCATAGACCCCCCGCCCGCGTTGGCAAATGGCAAAATGACGCGGCCAGAGGGGCCCGTCAGAGGCGCTTTTTGAAGTAGGCGATCGTGCGCTTAAGCCCGTCCTCAAGAGCAACCTTGGGCTCCCAGCGGTTCAGGACCTTCTGGGCAAGGGAGATGTCCGGCCGACGCTGCTTGGGGTCATCAGCGGGAAGGCTCTTGTGGACGATCTTGGACTTGCCGCCCACGAGCTTGAGCGTGAGCTCCGCAAGCTCGATCATCGTGAACTCCCCGGGATTGCCGAGGTTCACGGGACCGGGGGTCTCGGTCTGCTGCATCATCCTGAGGAAGCCCTCGATCAGGTCGTCCACAAAGCAGAACGAGCGCGTCTGCGACCCGTCGCCGTAGACCGTGATGTCCTCGCCCTTCAAGGCCTGGACGATGAAGTTCGAGACGACGCGGCCGTCTGCCTCGTGCATCCGCGGGCCGTACGTGTTGAAGATCCGCACCACCCTGATGTCGACCTTGTTCTCGCGGTGGTAGTCAAAGAAGAGCGTCTCGGCGCAGCGCTTGCCCTCGTCATAGCAGGACCGCTTGCCGATCGGGTTCACGTTGCCCCAGTAGCTCTCGGGCTGGGGATGGACCTGAGGGTCGCCGTAGACCTCGGAGGTGGACGCCTGGAAGACGCGGGCCCTCAGGCGCTTCGCCAGTCCCAGGCAGTTGATCGAGCCCATGACCGAGGTCTTGATGGTCTTGATCGGGTTGTACTGGTAGTGCGGCGGCGACGCCGGGCACGCCAGGTTGTAGATCTGGTCCACCTCGAATTTGAACGGGTCGATCACGTCGTGCCGGACCAACTCGAATCCTGGATTCGAGGAAAAGGACGCGATGTTGAGCTTCCTGCCCGTGAAGAAGTTATCCAGGCAGATGACCTCGTTGCCCTCCGCCAGGAGCCGTTCGCAAAGGTGGGAGCCGAGAAAGCCCGCGCCTCCGGTTACAAGAATGCGCATACGGGGGCGAAGCTGCTGAAAATTCCCCCGGTTGGCGAGCGCTTTAGGGGGCGCCCCCGGTGGAGGGTGAGGGCCCCACCCCATGCGGCACGACCCGTTGACACGGGGATCGCGGCCGATTGCCTTGCCCCATGGTCGAAGGACAGCCAAGCCGCACCGCGATGGGGGCCGCATTCCACCGCGCGGCGCACCAGGTCCTCGAGAAGGGCTTCATCTTCACCGATCCGCTCGCATGCCCGATCCTGGGCCCCGACCTGGAGCTCGCCCTCGCGGAGGCGAGGAACACCCCGGCAAGGCAAAGGCTCCGCCTGTTCATCGCGGTGCGGTCCCGCTTTGCGGAGGACGCCCTAAGGGCCGCGATCAACAACGGGGCGCGCCAGGTGGTCATCCTGGGCGCGGGGCTAGACACCTATGCCTACCGCTCGGGCGAGCCCGCCGGTGTCCGTATTTTCGAGGTCGACCACCCGGCAACCCAGGCGTGGAAGCGGGAGCGCCTCGAGCAGGCTTTGATTCGAATACCCGGCTCGCTCACCTTCGCTCCCGTGGACTTTGAGCGGGAAACGCTCGCGGGCGGCCTCGCCCACGCAGGCTTTGACCCGTCACGGGAGACCTTCTTCACCTGGCTCGGTGTGGTGCCCTACCTGACCGAGCAGGCCGTCTTCTCTACCCTCGGATACATCGGAGCGCTGCCCGGCGGAGGCCATGTCGTCTTTGACTACGGGAACCCCCCGGCGGAAGGCGCCGCCCAGGATGACTACGCGCGGGCGCGCGCGGAGCTGGCGACGCGCGTCGCCTCGATCGGGGAATCCCTGCGGAGCCACTTTGAGACGGCCGATCTCCACGCGAAGCTCCTCGCCCTGGGATTCCGCGAGATCGAGGACCTCCACCCGGGGCTGATTCGGGAGCGGTATTTCCCTACCGCGAGATCCCCGTCCTCGGAGAGGGGTGGTCACATCGTGCGCGCGGCAACACGTCTGGGTCAGGCAGCCTCGTAGCGCCTGATCCAGGCGGTGTGCCACGGGCCGAAGTCGCCCGCCTCGATGTGGGACCTGGCCTGCTCCATGAGGTTGAGGAAGAAGTGCAGGTTGTGGATCGTGACGAGCGTCCCGCCGAGCATTTCTCCCGCCGTGATCAGGTGCCGAAGGTAGGCCCTGGAGAAATTGCGGCACGTGTAGTTGCCCAGGCCCTCCACCAGGGGGCGCGGGTCCGCCCGGAATTTCTCGTTCCTGAGGTTTATCGGGCCGTCGGGCGTGAAGGCCAGGCCGTTTCGGGCGACGCGGGTCGGGAGCACGCAGTCGAACATGTCCACGCCGAGCGCCACCATCTTGAGGATCTGCGGCGGCGTACCAAGACCCATGGTGTACCGGGGCTTGTCGGCCGGAAGGAAGGGGGTCGTCGCAGCAACCTGCTTGAGCATCTCGGGCTCGGGTTCCCCGACGCTCACGCCCCCGACGGCGTAGCCCGAGAAATCCATTGCTGAGAGCTCCTCTGCAGCCTCCCTCCGGAGGTCGTCGTAGGTCGAGCCCTGGGCGATCGCGAACACGTGGTGGCCGGAGCCGAGGAAACCGCTTTCCAGTGCGATCTCCTTGCAGCGGCGGGCCCACGCCAGGCTCCTCCTGCACGCCTGGGCGCAAAGGTCCCGGTCGACCGGCCAAGGGGGGCACTCGTCGAGCACCATGGCGACGTCCGATCCCAGGTTCGCCTGGACGCCCATCACTTCCTTCGGCCCCAGGAACAGCTTCGCCCCGTCCAGGTGGGACTGGAACGCGACGCCCTGGTCCGAGATCTCCCGCAGCTTTGAAAGGCTAAACACCTGGAAGCCCCCGCTGTCCGTCAGGATGGGGCCGTCCCAACCCATGAATCTGTGCAGACCACCCAACTCCCGGATGAGCTCGCTGCCGGGCCGCAGGTTCAGGTGGTAGGTGTTGCCTAGGATGATCTGCGCCCCGATATCGCGCAGGTGCACCGGGGTCACCGCCTTGACGGTCCCCTGGGTCCCGACCGGCATGAAGATCGGGGTCTCGACGGTGGAGTGGAGGGTGGACAGGCGTCCGCGCCGCGCCTGCGTCGTCGAATCCTTACCCAATAATTGAAAGTGACTTGCCATATGCGGGGGCAACACCCTACCCGCATCCTTGACCCCCTTGTCAATCACGGGTCAATTGTAAGACAGTGCTCCTCGTGATCGATAACTTCGATTCCTTCACCTACAACCTGGTCCAATACTACGGCCAGCTTGGCGTGGTGCAGCGCGTGTTCAGGAACAATGAGATCACGCCCGATGAGGCCGTGGCCCTGAACCCGGACCGGGTGCTGCTCTCGCCGGGCCCGTGCTCCCCCCGCGAGGCGGGCGTCACCTTGGACATCATCCGGGCCTTCGCCGGCAGAAAGCCGATCTTCGGCGTGTGCCTGGGCCACCAGGCCGTGGGAGACTTCTACGGCGGCAACGTGGTGCGGGCCGGCCGGCTCATGCACGGCAAGACCTCGCCCATCAACCACCGCGGGACCGACTTGTTCACGGGGATGCCCCAGGGATTCGCGGCCACCCGCTACCATTCGCTCCTGGTCGAGCGCTCCACGTTCCCGAAGGACCTGGAGATCACCGCCGAGACCGCGGAGGGCGAGGTCATGGGCCTGCGCCACCGCACCCTCCCCATCTGGGGCGTCCAGTTCCACCCCGAGTCGATCGCAACCGATGGCGGGATGAGGATCCTGCAGAACTTCCTAGAGCTCAACTGACCCCCGACGTACCGCCATGCGCTGCCCCAAGTGCACTTCCATAGAGGACAAGGTGATCGACTCCCGCATCAGCAAGGAGGGGAACACGATCCGCCGCCGGCGCGAATGCCTTGAATGCGGCCACCGCTTCACGACGACCGAGACCTTCGTCCTGGACGGCATGGTCGTCATCAAGCGCGACGGTCGCCGCGAGGAGTTCGACCGCGAGAAGCTGGTCCACGCCGTGCGGGCGGCCTGCCACAAGAGGCCGGTCGACATTGAGCAGATCACGATGCTCGTCGAGGACGTGATCGACGCCATCGAGGCAAGGTTTGAGAACGAGATCCCCTCGCAGGCCATCGGCGAAGGGGTCATGCAGAGGCTCAGGACGGTGGACCAGGTCGCCTACGTCCGCTACGCGAGCGTGTACAAGGAGTTCCGGGACGTCTCCGAGTTCATGCACGAGATCAGCTCGCTGGGTAAGAGCAAAAAATGACGATGGATCGCGACGAGCTTCGTCGCCTGCACTACATCAACGCCCTGTTCGCGCACGTGACGGGCCAGGACCTTTTCCTGGCAAACCAGATCAGGGCGGCGATCGCCTTCACGCTCACCGACCTTGAGGCTCAAACCGCTGCGGACCCCAGCCTGGCGGAAACCTATTCGGAGGCCTTTAACGCCGCGGCTGCGGTGCTCCTTGCAAAGCTTCACTCCCAGCTTCCCCGCCACGGGTTTTTCCACTGGGACGCCTCGCGGACGCTCCAGTCCGGAACCCCCCTTTTCGCCCGGGCCGAGGTGATGACGGGCCTCAAGCAGCTGGCCCCGTACAGGCAGGCGACACTCCTCATCACGAACCTGAGGCCGGCCGTGCTGCCGCCGGAGCGCCGGGAGACGCCCAAGCGGAAGCGCGAATACGACGACCTTCTCGCGTTCCTGCGCGAGCTGACCGCGGCGCGGTCGACCGCGGAGTCCGAACTCACGCTGTTGTTCTTGTGAGCCCTCAGGAAACGGCCACCATCGGGGCAGCCCCCCACGCCATGTCGAAGACCCTTTTCGAACGCATCATCGCCCGTGAGATCCCCGCAAAGATCGAGCACGAGGACGCCCTCTGCATCGCGATCCACGACATCGAGCCCCAGGCGCCCGTCCATTTGCTGATCATACCGAAGAAGCCGATCCCCCGCCTTGCCGCGGCGGTCGCCTCCGACGAGCCGCTCCTTGGGCACCTCCTGCTCGTGGCCGGGGAGCTCGCATCCAAGCTCAAGCTTGAGCGGGGGTTCCGGATCGTGATCAACAGCGGGCCCGACGCCTGCGAAAGCGTGCCGCACGTCCACGTGCACCTGCTGGCGAAGCGGCAGATGGGCTGGCCGCCGGGCTAGACCCACGGGTGGCGCGGCTCAGGCCGGCGGGGTCTTCCCGGGCGGGGCCGGCCTAAGCCCCCCCAGGTATTGGATCTCCTGGAGCACGTCCTCGACGCGCGTAAGGAGCGTGGCGCCGTCCCGGATCAACTGGTTGCACCCGCCGCTGATCGACTGGTCGATCCTGCCGGGTACCGCGAACAGGAGGCGGCCCTGCTCGCCCGCGAACTTGGCGGCGGCCATGGCGCCCCCGCGCAGGTCGCTCTCAACGACGATCACGGCCTCGCAGATCCCGGAGATGACGCGGCTCCTCATGGCAAAGGAGTCGCCGTCCGCCGCACGCCCGAAGGGGAACTCCGAAAGGACGGCACCGGTCTCGGCAATCCTCCGGTAGAGCGCCAGGTTCTCGGGCGGGGTGATGATGTCTATCCCCGTCCCCAGCACGGCAGCAGTGCGGCCTCCTACGGAGAGGGCCCCCTCGTGGGCCGCGGTGTCGACTCCCCGGGCCAGGCCGCTCACGACGCAGAAGCCGCGCTCGGCAAGCTCGGCACCCAGCTTCTTGGCGACACTCTGGCCGTACACGGTCGCCCGTCGGCTTCCGACGATAGCGATGCACGGGTTCTCGAAAAGGTACCCTCCCTTCCTGTAGAGGCCGATCGGGGGATCCTCGATCTCCGAGAGGAGCGCGGGGTAGCCGGGTTCGCCCGCCGGAAGGAACTCGACCCCGCTGCGCATCATCCGGTCCTCCTCCTTCGCCGGGTCGAAGTGCGAGAGCCAGTCCCGGATCTCGGACACGGCGGAGGGCCGCGCGCCGAGCACGGCGCCCAGCCGGTTCCTGTCGGCCGAAAGCACCGCGCGGGGGTCGCCGCCAAATCCCTCGAGCAGGCGGTTGAGGCCTATGGACCCAATCCCGGGCAGCGCGTTAAGGGCAAGAAACGCCTGCTTCTCGGTCAGCTCGACGGGCATGCCGCCAAGTCTCGCAGCGCGGGCCCGAGGAAGTCGAGCAGCTGGGTGGTCGAGACGGCCGCCTGGCCGTGGGCCCTCGCCAGCCCGTCGGCTGCCATGCCGTGCCAGGCGGCGGCCCTGCAGGCGGCCAGGAGCGGGTCTTTGGGGTCCTGGGCCAGGAGACCGCCCGCCAGGCCCGCGAGGATGTCCCCGCTCCCACCCCGCGAAAGCACGGGTCCCCCGTGGAGGCTGTAATAGATCTCCTTGCCGGCTGTGACCCGGGTCACCGGCCCCTTGGCGATCACGATGGCGGCAATAGACGTGGCCAGGGGGCCAAGCTCCAGGCCCCCCGCGATGCGCTTCAACTCGCCGGCGTGCGGCGTAAGGATCCTCTGGGCCGTACCCGACCGCACGAGGTCGGGCTGCAGCGCATCGGCATCGATCACCAGGGGAACCGCAGACGCCGACACCAGGTCCTTGACCAGGGCGTGGGTCTCCGGCGCCTTGCCAAGCCCGGGTCCTATCGCGATCGCCGTGGCGCGCTCCAGGCCCGCAAGGGCACGCTCCAGGCCGCGCATCGCGAGGTCACCTTCGTCGGTCACCGGCAATCCGACCCACATGGCCTCGGGGGCGCGCGCGGCAAAGGCCTCCACGAGGCTCGCGGGCACGAAGGAGGTCACCAGACCCACCCCGCTCCTGAGCGCGGCCAAGGTGGCCATGAGAACGCTGCCGGGGTAGCTGAGCGACCCTCCGACGATCGCAAGGTGCCCCTGACTCCGCTTGTCCGACGAGGCGGGCCTTAGGCCGGCAAGGGGCCTGAGCACGGAGGGTAGAATCACGCGGTCGGTCCCGCTTGGGTTGGCGCCCTGCGCCGCGCTCTCCGCGAAGAACCCGAGGTCGAGGTAACGCAGCCTTCCCGCATTCGGGGAGCCGACGGTCGGGCGCTTCACCGAGCCCGTGGCGTAGGTGAAGTCCGCGCGGAAAGCACCGGGCTCATCGAGGCCGCTCGGGAGGTCGACCGCGGCCCTGAATGCTATCCGGGAGCGGTCTGCGGCTGCGATCGCAGAGAGGGCTTCCGCGGGAAGCGGCGGCCTGAACTGGTAGCCGAAGATCCCCCCGATGCAGAGGTCGTAGGCGGGGCGGAGGTCTTTGTCCCCGACCGAGTGCGCCCTCCCCGGGCAGGCAATGCAGAGCTCGCGCCACGCGCGAGCTGCCAGGGTCCTCAGCTTCCTCGGGCCAAAGACAAACCGGAAGTCGGCCGAGGCCCGCGGCAGGCGCTCCAGGATCGCGCGCGCGGCGACGAGCGCGTCCCCGGCGTTGTTCCCCTTCCCGGCAATCACGAGCAGGCGGGCCGCTTCCGGAAAACCGCCGATCTCCTGCGAGTCCCCGAGAACCGCCTGCGCGATCGCCCGGCCGGCCCGCTTCATGGCCGCCCATTCCTTGCGCTCGTCGCCCCCGAAGAGCGCCGCCTCGAAGGCGCGGGTCTCCTCAAGCGTGAGGATCGGGTGGCTGTCAATCTGGGTATCGGCCATAGGGGCTATTTCCCGTCGACCGCGCTGGGAGCCGCGGGCGGGAAGGCGTCGCGGGCCGCCGCCGAGACCGCCTTCAAGTTCTCCGTGTCGACCTCGCGCAGCCACTCGTGCCGCTGGCGCTCGGTCTCCGTGAACTCAAGCGGGCTGTTCACGTCCACGCCATGGTTGAGGATTGGCCGCGTGAGGCTCGTGATGGACCGGAAATAGGTGTTATCTCCCACCCTCACCACCTCGTAGAACTCCGAAAAGCTCTTCGTTTCGGGGCTCCAGAGGGCAACCTCGGTGGTGCCGTTGCTCCACACGGCGTATTTCTCCCAGGCCGCGAAGACGGCCTCGATGGTCGTGATCGTTGGAGCCGCGCGGGGCGCCGGGGGCTTGGAAGCGGGTTCCGACTCCATGAGGTGCGGTCCCGGCTCGGGCGCCCCGCGCCTGGGAAGCGCCAGGACAAACAGGGCGCCGAGGATGAACCCAAGCGTTATCCAGGACGGCACCTGGGAGGGCTTTTCCTTGGCGGGCTCCGAGAGATCGTCGTCCATGGGAATCGGGTTCTCCTTGGGACGCTACGAGCGCACGAGCGCCGCCACTGCCATCGCGACCGAGTCGGTGTGGGAAAGGGTGAGGAATACGTCGGTGGCCCCGGCTTCCTTCAGGAGCGCAAGGCCCTTCTCGTCGAGCCTCACCAGCGGCTGGTTCCTCTCCCCGTGGTACACGGAGACGGACCTCCAGCCGAGCTCGGCGCCGATGCCCGTCGTGAAGCACTTGGAGACCGCCTCCTTTGCGGCGAAGCGGGCCGCCAAGTGCTTGTGGGGCTGAGCCATCTTGAAGCAGTACGCGCGCTCCTCCTCCGTGAAGACTCGGGAGAGGAACCGCTCCCCCTGGCGCTCCAGGACGCCGCGGATCCTCTCCACCTCGATAACGTCGGCGCCGATGCCCACCAGCACGCCGCCCTTGGGAAGGCCCAGGTTCACGGGTTCATGCGCGCCTTCATCTCGCGGACGGCCTCCTCGATCCCGGTGAACAGGGCCCGGCTGAGGATGCTGTGGCCGATGTTGAGCTCGTTGAGATGCGGGAGGGTCCGCACCTCGGAAATGTTCACGTAGTTGATCCCGTGGCCCGCGTTCACCTTGAGCCCCAGGTCATGCGCCTGGACGGCCCCGATCCTGAGCCTCTGGAACTCGGCCTGCCTGCCGGCAGTCGCGTAGGCGTTTGCATAGGCACCGGTGTGGAGCTCGACGACCGGCGCGCCGAGCTTCGCCGAGAGCGCAATCTGCTCCTCGTCGGGCGCAATGAAGAGGCTCGTCTCGATGCCCGCCGCGTTCATGGCGTCGATGCAGGCCTTAACCCGCTCCCTGCCACCCACGACATCCAGGCCCCCCTCGGTCGTCACCTCCGACCGGTTTTCCGGGACGATGCAGACGGCCTGGGGCTTCAGCTTCACAGCCAGCTCAGTCATCGCCTTCGTGCAGGCCATCTCGAGGTTTAGTCGGGTCGAGCAGGTCTCCTTGAGGCGCCAGACGTCGCGGTCCTGGATGTGCCTTCGGTCCTCACGGAGGTGAACCGTGATGCCGTCCGCCCCGGACTTTTCCGCCCTCTCGGCAAGGGCCACCGGGTCCGGCTCCACGGCGCCTCCCGCGGAGTCCCGGTAGCGGGCCTGGCGCAGGGTCGCACAGTGGTCGATGTTCACCCCGAGGAGAATCATGACCCCATCAAAGCAAAGTTGGGCCCCCCGGCCAACCTTCAAAAGAACCTAAATGACAACCCTCTTGCGGTACACGACCTGGGTCTTCGACGGCTGGTAACCCAGAGAGGGGTAGAAGGCGTGGCTTTCGAGCCGACTTTGGTTGCTGCGCACGACAATCGTCCCGTCGGCCGTCTCCGAGGCCCAGGCCTCGGCTTGGGCGACCAGGAGGCGCCCCACCCCCTTCCGGCGCATCGAATCTGCCACGATCAACCCGATGATCTCGACGCGAAGGCCGGTCCCAAGAGCGACGCTCCTGTGCACCTGGAGCCAGCCGCAGACCGACCCGTCGGGTGCCTCGGCCACCACCACACACTGGTCGTCCCGGCCAAGGAGCGACCGCAACCGCTCGCGGAATGCCTTTACTGTCCCAGGGTATCCCAGGTCGCGCGAAAGTTCGGAAATGGCCCGGGCGTCATTGGGGCTGGCAGGCCGAATCTTGAAGCGTTCCATGGCGGATCGATGGACGTTTTTAGTCCGAGCGATAATCGCGGCTCCCGCTGTACATGCAAATAACGAGTTCCGTTTGGGTTCTGGGGGTTTTTGGGCTAATTCGGGTTTGATCTCGCCTTCTCCCGTCGGAAGTCATTCGGGTCATTTGTCCGGCTATGTTTCAATTTTAAAATTGTTATTTATAAATTATATGATTTTTTAGATTTATGAAAAGATCCGAATCTCAATCTTTGCATTTAAAACAGATGGAAGCTCAATTACTGCCGTTCCGAGCATTGGGAGCCGTCCCTCGCCCCGTTGGCGGATGGATTAGAGCCGTGAGACAGGCTCTGGGGCTAAGTCTAAAAGCCGTGGCCGAACCAATGAAGGTCAGTCCGCAGGAGATTCACCGAATAGAGAAGGCCGAGAGCATTGGATCGGTCAGCCTCCGCTTGATCGAGGCAACCGCAGACGCCATGGGCTGTCGCGTGGTTTACGCCATCGTTCCAAAGAACGGCACCCTCACCGACCTTTCAAAAGAAAGCGGCGGCCACGCCATCCGTGCTTCTTTGCATTCCATGGCGCTGGAGGGGCAAGGCGTAGAAAAACCAATTTAGCCAAACCGGCCGACGATGCCTTCGGACATCTTCAGAATTCATCTTGGGGATACACCGCTTTCGGACGATGAGCGGAAAGGGTTGATTCCGAGCATTTCCACCCAGGGTGAGCTCAACGAGTTCGAGTTTCACAACATTCTTTCCGGAAGAAGATGGGCGCTCAATCCGCGAAGGCTCGGAAAATCAGATGTGTTGAGCGCCACCTTTCTCTTGGAACTCCACCGCAGAATGTTTCGCGCCACCTGGCGTTGGGCAGGAAAGTTTCGCACAACCAACAAGAATTTCGGCGTGGATCCGCATCGGATCGCTACGGACGTCGGGGCGCTCCTCGGCGACACAGAATATTGGATCGCGCACGCCACTCACCCCGCCGACGAGATCGCGCTTAGGTTTCACCACAGGCTAGTCCTCATCTACCCGTTTCCCAATGGGAACGGGCGGCATTCCCGCCTGATGGCAGACGTTCTGGTCACAAAGCTAGGAAGGCCAGAGTTCCCATGGGGCGCAAACACCGGTGACCCGGAGTCGATCAGGCAATCTTACCTCAAAGCACTGCGCCTGGCAGACCAAGCGGACTACACCGCGTTGTTCACTTTTGCCCGGTCCGGGAAATTCTAGCCAACCCTTAGCCCCGCTGCGCCATCGGGACGTAGTCCCGCTTGACCGGGCCGACGTAGATCTGCCTCGGACGGTAGATCCTGCCCTTCGGGTTCGAGGCGACCTCGCGCCAGTTGGCAATCCATCCCGGGGTGCGCCCGATGGCGAAGATGACCGTGAACATGCTGTTCGGTATCCCGAGCGCCCGCATGATGATCCCGCTGTAGAAGTCGACGTTGGGATAAAGCTTCCTCGACAGGAAATAGTCGTCCTTCAAGGCAACGCTCTCGAGCTTCTTCGCGATGTTGAGGAGCGGGTCCTCCTTGCCGAGCTTGTTGAGGACCTCCTCGCACGCCTTGCCGATGATCTTCGCCCTGGGATCGAAGTTCTTGTAGACGGCGTGGCCGAAGCCCATCAGGCGGCCCGATTTCGAGCCGCCCTTTGCCGCCTCGATGAAGCGGGTGCCGTCGTCGCCGTCATCGTGGATCTGCTGGAGCATCTGGACGACCGAGACATTGGCGCCGCCGTGAAGCGGGCCCGAAAGAGCGCAAATACCGGCCGTGATCGACGTGAATAGGTTCGCGGCGGAGGAACCCACGGTGCGCACCGTGGAGGTCGAGCAGTTCTGCTCGTGGTCGGTGTGCAGCAGGAAGAGGAGGTTCAGAGCCCGGGCCACCTCCGGTTCCGCGACATATTCCTGGTACGGCTCGGAGAGCATCATGTGCAGGAAGTTGTCGCAGAAGGGAAGGTTCTGCTTCGGGAAGATGAAAGGGAGGCCCTTTTGGTAGCGGTAGATCATCGCCCCTATCGTGCGCACCTTCGAGATCGCCATCGCTGCCGCCAGGTCGAAGCTCGCGAGGTCCTTCTCGAAATTGTTGGTCGCCAGCGCTGGGTAATGGGCGGCCAGCGAGGCCACGACCGAGGAGAGCATCGCCATCGGCGGCGCGTCCTTTGGGAACCCCTCGAAGATGCGTTGCATCTGGGTCTCTATGGCCGCGTTCTGCCTGAGCAGCATACCAAAGGCCTTCCGTTTCTGCTTGTTCGGAAGCTCCCCGTAGATGACCAGGTAGGACGTCTCCACGAAGTCGCTGTAGGTCGCAAGCTGCTCGATCGGGTAGCCGCGGTACCTGAGGATCCCGTTGTCGCCGTCCAGGAAGGTTATGGCGCTCTCGCAAGAGCCGGTGTTGCCGTAGCCCTGGTCGTAGCAGATGAACCCGGTGTCCGCCCTTAACTTTCGCGTGTCGATGGCCTTCTCGCCCTCGGTGCCCACAAGCACGGGAAGGGGATAATCCTTGTCATCCAGCTTGAGTGAGGCGGTGGGTGGCATCCGGGGAAAGCCAAGCTAGAAACGGGCCGCTTGCAAAGAAAAGATCAGAAACCCCCTATGAAATCGGGTTCCTTATCAGCGGATTAGCGGGGCTGAAGCTGACGCAGCAAAATTGCGATAGATCGCGAGCCCCTTGGCCTGGCTCTTCTCGGGGTGAAACTGGGTCGCAAAGACGCGCCCCAGCCCGATAGCGGCGACAAAGGGGACCCCGTAGTCGCACTCGGCGAGGACGAGAGAGCGGTCCTCCGGGACGCAGTGGAAGCTGTGGACAAAGTAGAAGGATTCCCCTTGGGCCTGGAGGCCCTCCGTCAGGGGGGAGTCGTCCTGGGTGAACCGAATCGTGTTCCAGCCCATGTGGGGGATCTTAAGGGGTGCTGCGAGCCTGAAGCGGACAACGCTCCCGGCAAACACACCCAGGCCCTTTACCCCGCCCTCCTCGGAACTGTCAAAGAGGGCCTGCATGCCTAGGCACACCCCGAGAAACGGTCGATCCAGGCCGATCCATTCCTTCACGGAGGCGTCGAGCCCGGAGGAACGAAGCGAGAAGACACAGTCCCTCAAGGCTCCCACCCCCGGGAGCACCAGGCCCTCGGCGCCGCTGGCATCCAGCTCCGCCGGGGTCCTCACGACGCGCGGCGCCGCACCCACCGCCTCAAGCGCCTTGGTGACGCTGCGCAGGTTGCAGATGCCGGTGTCGATGACAGCGATGGGCGCGCTCACCGCAAAGGGGGTCAAAGGCTGCCCTTGGTGGACGGCAGCAGGTTTGCGGCCCGCGACTCAATCTGCGTGGCCGCGTCGAGCGCGCGCCCCAGACCCTTGAAGATGGCCTCGGCGATGTGGTGCGGCTCCTCGCCGTAGAGCAGTTCCACGTGGAGGTTCGCCCCGAGCGCATTGCTAAAGGCCCGGCAAAATTCCTTCACTAGGACCAGGTTGAAGTCGCGCACGAATGCCGACTTGGCGTCCACGCGGTACTCCAGGTGCGGGCGGCCACCCACGTCGACCACGACGCGAGCGAGCGACTCGTCCATCGGCAGGATGAAGAATCCGTAGCGCTTGATGCCGACCTTCTCGCCCAGCGCCTTCTTGAAGGCCTGGCCCAGCACAAGCCCGACATCCTCCACGGTGTGGTGGTAGTCGACTTCGACGTCGCCCTTGGCCTTCACCGTCAGGTCGAAGAGGCCGTGCTTGGAAAAAAGCGTCAGCATGTGGTCGAAGAACGCGACACCGGTTGCGATCTTCGACACGCCGGTGCCATCGATCCCGAGCGAGATCACGATGTCGGTCTCGGCCGTCTTGCGTGAGACGGTCGCTACGCGTTTGGAGGAGCCTTTAGCCATGCGTCGAGGGTTTGGTCGAGGACGAGCATCTCGTCATCGGAGCCGACGCTGATCCGCAGGAACGGGGCGGTCAAGGCGTCGCTCGGGAAGTGGCGCACCAACACCTTGCGCGAGAACAGGAAATCATAGGCGGCCCGCGCAACCGCGGGACCCGTTCGGCCCAGGCTGTCGCGCGGCTCGGTGCAGATGAAGTTGGCTTCGCTCTTGAAGGTGAACCACCCCCTCTTATTGACCCAACTCTCTATGCAAGAGTCCCTTGTGGCCTTGATCTTGTCCACGATCCCGGCGTAGTAGCCCGGGTCGCCGAGCGCCGCGAGAGCCGCCGCCTGGGAGAGCCGGCTCACGTTGTAGCTGTCGCGGACCCGGTCCAGGAGGCCGATCACCTGGGCATCGGCGAGGGCGTAGCCCACGCGGATCCCAGCCAGCGCAAATGCCTTTGAAAGCGTCCGCACGATGACCAGGTTCGGGTGGGCGCCGAGGAGCCCGGCCGCGTTTTCCCGGGCGAAGGGTGCGTACGCCTCGTCCACCACGAGTATCCCCGGGAAGGACGCGAGGATCCGGGCAATCTCCGAATTTGGGAATCCCACCCCGGTCGGGGCATTCGGGGAGGTAAGGAAGAATACCCGGGCGCCCGAGGCCGCGATCCTCTCGACGGGCAGCACCATCGTCCGGTCCAGGGGAAACGGCGTGACGGCGCCGTCCTGGATGCCGATCAGCACGGGATAGAGGGAGTAGCTTGGGAGCGTGAATGCCGCGGCCGCCGCAGGGCCGCAGAAGCAGCGCACCAGGAGATTCAGGATGTCGTCCGAGCCATTCCCAATGCACACGCAGCCATCGGAGACCCCGTGCGCCCGCGCCACGGCCGCCCTCAGCGCCGAGCTAGCGGGATCGGGGTAGAGCCTGAGCGCCGCGCCATCGTTGCCCACCTCGCGGACGATCGCCCCGGCCACCCGCGGGCTCGGCGGATAGGGACACTCGTTCGTGTTCAGCTTCACCCAGCCCGGGCCCGAGGGCTGGAGTCCGGGGGTGTAGGCATGGAGCCTTGCGACGTGGGCGAGCGCCAGCTCCCCGGGCCGTGCGCCGCTCATCGTCTGGCGGCGCGCGTCACCCGGATCGCCGCAGAGCGGCCGTGCGCGTCGAGCCTCTCCATCGCCGAGAGGGCGGCCACCGTCGGCTCGGCCCTCGTCAGGCTCCTCGGCCCGTAGCGCAGGACGCTCGTTCGCCGCAAAAAGTCGGAAACCTGGAGGCCGCTTGAGAAGCGCCCCGCCCCGCCCGTCGGGAGCACGTGGCTCGGACCCGCGGCAAAGTCCCCAAGGACCGTGGGAGTGCTGTCGCCGATCATGATGGCGCCCGCTGTTGTCAGCTTGGCAACAAGCCCGGGAACGGCCGGGTCGCCCACCATGAGCTCCAAGTGCTCCGGGGCCACGCGGTTCGCCACGACCGCGGCCTCATCGAGGCTCCGGACCACGATCGCAAGGAAGCCTTCCTCAAGGACGCGGCGCGTCTTGTCGGAGCGGGAGAGGGTCTTTAGCTGGCGCTCGATCTGGACGGCGACCCTCGAGATGAACGTTTGGGACGTGGCGACCAGGTAGATCTTCTCCCTGCCCGAGCCGTGCTCGGCCTGCGCCAGGAGGTCCGCGGCGGCGTAATCGGCCCGCGCTCCCCCGTCGGCGATCACCATGACCTCGCTCGGGCCCGGAAGCAAGTCGACCCCCACGGTGCCGTAGACCTGGCGCTTTGCCTCGCACACGTAGGCGTTCCCGGGTCCAAAGATCTTGTCGACAGCCTGGATTGTCCTTGTCCCAAAGGCCATCGCTCCCACGGCCTGGACGCCCCCTATGCGGTAGACCTCCGTTACCCCGGCCAGGTGAAGCGCCGCAAGCAGGTCGGGCGCAACGACCCCGCCGGGCCCCGAGGGCGTGAAGGCGGCCACCTCCGGGCAGCCGGCGATCCGGGCCAGGGTCGCCGTCATGAGGACGGTCGATACGAGTGGGACCTGCCCGCCAGGGACGTAGATCCCCACGCGGCGGATCGGGTCGAACTTCTCCCCCACCCACGCGCCGTGCATGTTCTTCCCCGACCACCCCTTGGGAAGCGTCTTCCGGTTGAAGGACTCGACGGCCCTGTGGACCGCGGAAAGGGCCCTGCGGCGGGGCGCCGGGATCTGCCGTGAAGCCGCAAGAAGCTCGCGGGCGCTGACCCGGAAATCCCGGGGCTTCAACCGGGCGCCGTCGAACTTCAGGGCGTATTCGGCAACGGCCGCGTCGCCCCTAGTCCGCACCTTGGAAAGGATCGCAGCGACCGAGCGGGAGACCCGGGGCGGCACTGCAGCGCCGCGACAGAACTCCGCAAGGATGGAGTCAAAGTTCCGGCTGGAGTAAGGCAGGACGCGCACGGCTTATTTCCCGGGTGCCGCGGCTCCGGTCGACTTCTGGGGGAGGGTGCTCGGCACGGCGAAGAGTCCCGGAGCAAGCGGCTCATTCAGCGTGATGCTGTCAAAGGAGGCGGTCGAAATCAGGTCCTTGCCCGAGGCGGTCTTCGTCGTGCTCACGATCTTCTTCGGGAACCGAACACCGTCCACGCGGATCTCGCCGGTCTCCCGGAACGATTCCGGACCCCGGATCGTCACCACGAGGCGGCCGGTGTCGCGGTCGAAGTAACGCTCGTACACAAGCCCGCTCCCATGGGAGAAGTCGATGCGCTCGCAGACGATCCCATCGATCGTGGCCGGCCCCTTGTCCTCGACCGAACCGCCTTCCGGCGCACGGTAGTAATAGAGGTTTTCCCAGGTGTTGGCCCTGAGCGTCTTGATCTCGCTGGCCTTAAGCCACGTGAGGCGAAACCTCGACGGGTTGGCGTTATCCCGGAGGAGGTCCCACGCGTCATACCCGTCCAGGACGGTCGTCATGGTCACCTTGTCCCCGGTGGCGATGAGACGCTGCCCCATAGGCTTAACGAAGATCAGGTCCAGGGTGGCGTGAACCGGGGCCTTGCCGGCGTTATCCGGGTCCTCGCGGTCTAGGGTGCCCACGTAATGGATCGAGGTGATGCCGTCCAGGGTCGACTCGGGGCCCAGGTAAGCCCGCGCCAGGGCTATGGCCGCCGGCTCCGCCCGAAGGCAGAAGCTCGCCGCCAGTGCCGACCCGCAGACTAGGATTTTGGCAAACGCCTTTGACATGCCGTTAATGACAGCCAAATCCCGTGCAAGGTCGAAGAAAATTCACTCCCACTCGATCGTCGCAGGGGGCTTCGAGCTCACGTCGTAGACGACGCGCGAGACGCCTGTCACCTCGTTGGTGATGCGGCTGGAGATCTTCTGGAGGAGGTCGTAAGGCAGGCGCGTCCAGTCGGCTGTCATCGCGTCCGTGCTCTCGACGGTACGGATCGCGATCACGTGGGCATAGTTGCGCTCGTCTCCCACTACGCCGACCGACTTGACCGGCAGGAATACGCAGAAGGACTGCCAGACCTTCCAGTACCAGCCGCTCTTCATCATCTCCTCCTGTAGGATCGCGTCGGCCGAACGCAGGACCTCGAGGTTGCCCGCGGTTATGGGCCCCACGACCCTTACGCCAAGCCCCGGACCGGGGAAAGGCTGGCGCCATACGACCTCCCGCGGGAGCCCGAGCGCGAGTCCCACGCGCCGGACCTCGTCCTTAAAGAGCTCCTTCAGCGGTTCGAGCAGCTTCAACCTCATCCTGGCCGGAAGACCACCCACGTTGTGGTGGCTCTTGATCAGCGCCGCAGGGTTGTCGCCGATCGCGACGCTCTCGATGATGTCCGGGTAGAGGGTGCCCTGTGCCAGGAAGTCTGCGTGGCCGATCTTCTTGAGGGACTTCTCGAACACGTCGATGAAGGCCTTTCCGATGATCTTGCGCTTCCTCTCGGGATCGTCGACGCCCTTCAGGAGCCTAAGAAAATGGGCCGAGGCGTCGACCACGCGGAGGTCGATCTTGAAATTGCGCTTGTAGAGGCTCTCCACGGTCTCGCGCTCGCCCTTCCTGAGGAGCCCGTTGTCCACGAACACGCAGGTGAGCTGCCGGCCGATCGCAGCATGGATCAGCGCCGCCGCCACGGACGAGTCCACGCCTCCGGATAGCCCGAGGATAACCCGGCTCTTTCCCACGGTCGCCCGGATCTCCGCCACGGCGTGCTCTATAAAGTCCTTGGTGGTCCAGTCCTGGTCGGCGCGGCACACCCCCGAGAGGAAGTTCCTAAGGATGTCGATCCCCCGCTCGGTGTGGAACACCTCGGGGTGGAACTGGATCCCGTAGAGGCTGCGCTTGGGATCTACGATCACCGCGTAGGGGGAGTTCTCGGTCCTGCCCGCGGCCGAGAAGCCCGGGGGGAGCTTCATCAGCTTGTCCCCGTGCGAGTTCCATACCCTGAGCTTCTTGGGGAGCCCCGCAAAGAGCTTGCCGCTCCTCTGGATATGGAGGGTGCCGTGCCCGTATTCCCTGCGCTCGTCCCGGGCAACCTTGCCTCCCAGGAGGAAGCCCATCAGCTGGATGCCATAGCAGATCCCAAGGACCGGTATCCCCAGGCCAAAGATCGCCCTGTCAGGCATGGGAGCGTTCTTAGCAAAGACCGAGCTCGGCCCCCCGGAAAGGATGATCCCGATCACGCCGTCCTTGCGCAGCACCTCCGCGGGTGTCGAGAAGTGGTAGATCTTCGAGTAGACCTGGCACTCGCGTATCCGGCGGGCGATCACCTGCGTGTACTGTGAGCCAAAATCTAGGACGGCGATGGTTTGCGGCATGTTCGGTTAATGGGAAGGGAGAGAAGAATCGCGACCGCGGGCCGACGGCAAGTTAGAAGCGGAGCCTGGTGTTCTCGTGGCCGCAGCGCGGGCACGTGCAGAGCTCGGCCCCCTCCGGCCCCGTGAAGAGCCGGTCGCAGCGGATGCAGTGGAACGTGGTCCTGCGGCGTTCCCGGTCGAACCGCATGTGGTCCCGCCTGTCATAGAAGAGCCAGAGCCCCAGGAAGACGATTGCCACCAGGACGCAATAGACGACAACGGCTGCGGGAAACTCGAACATTGCGCCCCTAGGGAAACAAAAAACGCGTCGAAGGTAAACTTCGACGCGTGTTAATGTGGGTAATGCCCTTGGGCGTTATGAGGTCTTCGCCTCGCCCTCGGCAGCTGCGGGCTTCACCTCGGGCGCGGCCTCGGGGGCAGCGGCCTTGGGCTTCCGCCCCTTGGACGCCTTCTTGCCCTTGCTCTTCTTGTAGCCCGGATCGTCGGCCTTCACGAATTCGATCAGGGCCATCTCGGCCGCGTCGCCCAGGCGCTGGGGTCCGAGCTTGTAGATCCTCGTGTAGCCGCCCGTGCGGTTCGCGAACTCCTTGTACTTCTCGTTGAAGAGGGCCGTGATGGCACTCTCGTCGCGAAGGTCGCGCAGGGCCAGGCGGCGAAGGTGCACGGCGTCCTTCTTGTCGGTCTTGGCGGCCGCGTGCTTGGCCTTCGTGATGATCTTCTCGATGAAAGGGCGAAGGACGCGCGCCTTGGTCAGGGTCGTCTGGATCCTGCCGTGCGTGATGAGCGCCGCGGCCAGATTGGACAGCATGGACTCGCGGTGCTCACGGGTGACGCCCAGTGAGGCGTGGTGTTTGTTATGGCGCATGGATCAGGCTTCCTTCTTGGCATCCAGCAGGCGCTCGTCGAACTTCATGCCAAGGGAAAGGCCCAGGGCCTCCAGCTTCTCCTTGATTTCGTTCAGCGACTTCTTGCCGAAGTTGCGGTACTTGAGCATCTCCTGCTCGGTCTTCATCGCGAGCTCGCCGACCGTGGTGATGTTCGCGTTGTTCAGGCAGTTTGCCGCACGGACCGAAAGCTCGATCTCGTTGACGGACATGTTGAGGAGCTTGCGGAGCTTGTTCTGCTCCTCGCTCACCTCGCTCTGCTGGCTCTCGAACTCGTAGGCCTCCTCGCTGACGCGGTCGAACACGTCGAGGTGGTGGTTCAGGATCGAGGCCGCCTGCTTAAGGGCGTCGTCGGGCGTGATGCGCCCATCGGTCCAGATCTCGAGGATCAGCTTGTCGTAGTCCGTGATTTGCCCGACGCGGGTGTTCTCGACGGCATACTTGACGAGCCTCACGGGCGAGAACAGGGAGTCGATCGGTATGACGCCGATCGGCTGCTCCTCCTTCTTGTTCTGCTCGCCGGGGCAGTAGCCGCGGCCCGTCTTGATCTCGATCTCGGCCTCAAAGGCGCGCTTGGTATCGAGGGTGCAGATGACCTGGTCGGGGTTGACGATCTGGATGTTGGCGTCTGCCTGGATGTCCCCGGCCGTTACGGCGCCGGACTTGTTGACCTTGATCCCGAGGGAGATCGTCTCGCGCTTGTGGGATACAATCAGGACCTTCTTCAGGTTCAGGACGATCTCGGTGACGTCCTCGACGACGCCATCGATGCTCTGGAACTCGTGGTTCACGCCGTCGATCTTGATCGACGAGATTGCCGCGCCCTCGATGGAGCTCAGCAAAACGCGGCGCAGGGAGTTCCCGACGGTGTGGCCATAGCCCGCTTCAAAGGGCTCGGCAATGAACTTGGCGTAGGTCGGCGTGGCGCCGTCCTCGACCTTCGTGAGTTTGGAGGGGAGTTCGAATTTTCCGAGGCGTTTTGGCATGGTGTGAACTCTTAGTTTGAGTTGGGAGTGTTAATTTTTTTCCAGCTTAGAAGCGCGAGTAGAACTCGACGATCAGCTGCTCGTTAATGTTTTGGTCCATCTCGTCGCGCTTGGGCAGGCGCACGACGCCGGCCTTGAACTGCTCTGGGTTGAGGGAGAGCCAGCCAGGGACGGTCCGGATGCGGTTCTCTTCGAGGTTGCGGGTCGCCATCTGGCGGGACGCCGGAGCGTTGCGCACGTCGATCTCGTCGCCGGCGCGGACGTTGTAGCTGGCGATGTCGACCTTGTGGCCGTTCACGCGGACGTGGCCGTGGTTGACGAACTGGCGGGCGGCGGCGCGGCTCTTGGCGAAGCCAAGGAGGTAGATCACGCTGTCGAGGCGCGTCTCAAGGAGCTGCAGGAACCGCTCGCCCGTGACGCCGCGCTCGCGCTTGGCGATCTCGAACATGCGGCGGAACTGCCTCTCCAGGAGGCCGTAGGTGTAGCGAAGCTTCTGCTTCTCGTTGAGGCCGACCGAATACTCCGAGGTCTTGCGACGGGATTTCGGGCCGTGCTGGCCGGGGGGATAATTGCGGCGCTCGAGCGCCTTGCCGGAGCCGATCAGGAGGACGCCGAAGCGGCGGCTGATGCGGGTAGAGGGACCTGTGTAACGAGCCATTTTCTTAAGGTGAAGAGGGTTGAGCCAAAAGGGTTGTCTTAGACGCGGCGGCGCTTGCGCGGCCTGCAGCCGTTGTGCGGGATGGGGGTGACGTCGACGATCGAGGTGATCTCAAGGCCGATGGCCTGGAGCGCGCGGATGGCGCTGTCGCGGCCGAGGCCGGGACCCGAGACGCGGATGACGACATCCTTGAGGCCGTGGGACATCGCGTTGCGGGCGGCGTCCTGGGCGACGATCTGGGCGGCGTAGGCCGTGGACTTGCGCGAGCCGCGAAAGTTGCACTTGCCGGCGCTCGACCACGCGATCACCTGCCCCTTGGGGTCGGTGATCGAGACAATCGTGTTGTTGAATGAGGCTAGGACGTTGGCAAAGCCGGAGGTGACGTTCTTGGAGCCCTTGGCCTTGCGGACCTTGACTGCGCCCAGCTCCTCCTTGAGGAGGTCCTCGGCGGTCGGCTGCTTGGCGACACCGCCGACCATCTCGGTCGGCTTGGCATCTGCGGCGGGAGCCGCGGCTGGGGCGGTTGCGGGGGCTGCCACGGGGGCGGTGCCCTCAGGCGCGTCGGTGGGCTTGGCGGCCTTGGGGGCCTTGGGCGCCTTTTCCTTCTTGGATGCTGTCTTTTCGTCGGCCATGGATTTAAGGTGTTATTCTTTGGCTTTGGTCACGCCGATCGTCTTGCGCGGGCCCTTGCGTGTGCGGGCGTTGGTGCTGGTGCGCTGTCCGCGAACGGGCAGGCTCTTGCGGTGGCGGACGCCGCGGTAGCAGTTGATCGCCTGGAGGCGCTTCAGGTTGCCGGCGATGTCGCGGCGCAGGTCGCCCTCGACCACCCACTTGTGCTCGGTGATGACGTTGAGGATCTTGTTGAGCTGCTCCTCGGTCAGGTCCTGGGCCCTCATGTCGGGCTTCAGGCCGGCTTCCTTCACGACCTGGTCGGCGCGTGACGGACCCACGCCGTAGATGTAACGGAGTGAGTATGCTACTTTCTTCTTCGCTGGAATTTCTACACCAAGGAGACGAGGCATTGTGTTTAGGTTATGGAGAGTTGTGGTTGATAAATGCGGTTGGAAAATTGCACTTCTAGCTCAGGCCGTTGCGACCTGGACTACTCCGGGAATCGTGAGGATCTCCGGACCTTTTTCTGTCGTGAGCACGGTGTGTTCGAAATGGGCCGAGGGGGACCCGTCGGCAGATACGACCGTCCATCCGTCGGAGAGGATCCGGGTGGCGTAGCCGCCCAGGTTTATCATGGGCTCGATCGCGAAGGTCATCCCCGGCCTGATCCTCTCGCCGCTTCCGCGCTTTCCGAAGTTGGGTATCTCCGGAGGCTCGTGCATCGACACCCCTACCCCGTGGCCGACCATGTCCCTGACGACGCCGAACCCGTGGCCCTCGCAGTGGCCTTGGATCGCGTTCGAGATGTCGCCTATCCTGTTGCCGACAAGGGCGGCGCGGATTCCTAGGTCGAGGGCCTCGCGAGTCACCTTCAGGAGGTTCTGGACCTTCGGGGAGACCGGCAGGACCGGAACGGTGAAGGCGTTGTCGCCGATGTAGCCGTTGAATTCGATCACGATGTCGAGTGAAACGATGTCGCCCTCGCGCAAGATGCGCCTGTAGGAAGGGATTCCGTGGACGACCTCCTCGTTGACCGAGATGCAGGTGTGCGCCGGGTAGCGACGCGAACCGTGCTGGTAGCCGTAGCAGGCGCTCCGCGCTCCCAGGCGCGCGATTTCCGCGCGGCCCGCCTCTTCCAAGTCCATTGTAGTGATTCCAGGCCTGACAAGGGGCTTGAGCGAATCAAGCACCTTGGCGGCGATGGTGCACGCCGCTCGCATCCGGGAGATCCCCTCTTTGTCTTTGACGGGGATCATGGTGCGGCGGAGGCCTCCTCAACGAGGAGGCCGAGCGTGCGGTAGTGTCCAACGATGTGCTCGTCTGCGCCTTTACCGGCGTAGACCGCGTCGATTTCCTCGTCGCGGGAGTCGAGCCATTCGTCGAACACTTTAGCTTGGAGCAGCGTAGCCGGGAAGTCCGTGAGGACGAATCCCGCATCAGGTTTGCGCGCGAAGTACCACCGGCGCAGGAGCGCCAGAAGGTTGTCTTCTTTCCCCCCGGCAGAGCCGGAGGGCCGCGAAATCCCCCGTCGCGTAAGGCCGGCGGGAGAGACGTGCTCTAACTGCAAAGAACGTGCCCGGTTCATTATTTCTTCCGTGCGAAAATCAATCGAACCGAGCAGAAGGAGTTTCGTTTGGGCGGGAGCGCCTAAATGGGAAAAGGGGTCAAATGTCACTCCCATCCGAACCCTTGTAAAGCCCAATCGGAGGTCATCTTCCCAGCCAACGGCGGGACGCCCAAATCACTAACCCAAAGAGGAATATGGAACCGACGGCGAGGCAGAGCTTGCCGACCGCCTTCATGTCCAGGGCGTCGCCGATGGCTCCGGCCTGGGCGTTGGCGCTCCGGGCCCTGATACGCCCCTTCTTTAGGAACCCGTCATAATGGCGCTGGAGGAGGAAAGTCTCGATCTGGCGCATCGTGTCCAGGATCACGCCCACGGTGATGAGCATGCCGGTGCCGCCGAAGAAATAGGCGATCCGGGGGGGGACATTGAGCTCGAAGAGCAGGATGTCCGGCATGACGGCGATGACGGTCAGGAAGATCGCCCCGGCCAGCGTCAGGCGGGTCATGATGAAGTCCAGGAACTGCGCCGTCGGCTCTCCCGGACGGACGCCCGGGATGTAGCCGCCGTACTTCTTGAGGTCATCGGCGATCTGGATCGGCTTGAACATGACCGACACCCAGAAATAGCTGAAGAAGAGGATGAGGAGCGCATTGCCCGTGTAGTAGGTCCAGTGTCCGCGGAGCAGGTTCTGGGAGAACTCGCTCAGGAAGCGCAGGTTGAACGCGGCTCCCAGCTGAGACATAATCTGCTGCGGGAAAAGCAGGATCGCCTGGGCAAAAATGACCGGCATGACGCCCGAGTAGTTGACCTTGAGCGGCAGGAAGGAGCTCTGGCCACCCATCACCTTGTTGCCCACGACGCGCTTTGCGTACTGGACAGGGATCTTCCGCTGGCCCTGGACGACCATGATGATCCCCATGGTGACCATGAAGAAGAGAAGCACCATGAACACCGCAAGGAGCATCCCGTGGCCGGAGTTGGTCCCGATGGGGCCAAAGAAGAACTGATAGGTCTGGGCTGCCGCGCCCGGGAGCGTGGCAAGAATGCCGACCGTGATGAGGAGAGAGACGCCGTTTCCGATGCCTCGCTGCGTGATCTGCTCGCCGAGCCACATCATGAGCATCGTGCCCGCGGTCAGGTAGATGACCGAGGTGATGAGGAAGCTGACCTGGCCCACGATCACGATGTTGCCGTAGAGGGCCACATCGTAGCCCGGGAAGAGCTTCGCCGGATTCTCCAGGGCGAGGATCGTGAGGGTACCCTGGACGAGGCAAATGAGGACCGTCGCGTAGCGCGTGTACTGGGTGATCTTCTGGCGGCCCACATCGCCCTCCTGCTGCAGGCGGCTTAGTGCCGGGACAACCGCTGTCATCAGCTGGAAGATGATGGAGGCGCTGATGTAGGGCATGATGCCCAGCGAGCACACGGCACCCTTTAGGAGCGCCCCGCCCGTGAACATGTTGTAGAGGCCTATCATCGCCCCGCTCGTGCCGCCCGACTGCTGCTTGAAGAACTCCTGCAGCGGGTGCGGGTCGATGCCCGGGAGCGGTATGGCGCAGCCCACCCGCGCCACGAAGAGGAGCGCAAGGGTGTAGAATATCCGCGAGCGAAGCTCGGGGATTTTTAGCGAGTTCGTGAAGGCGGAGATCATGCTGGGAGCGCGCTATCCGACGATCGCCTTGCCCCCGGCCTTCTCGATCTTTGCTTTCGCCGACCCGGAAAACTTCGCGGCGGTGATGCTGAGGGCGCGCGTGATCTCGCCGTCGCCCAGGACCTTCACGACCTTCTCGCCCGACCGGATGATGCCCGCCTTGGCAAGCGCAACGGCGTCAACCTCGGTCACTGAGGCGTCAAGCCCGGCCAGGTCGCGCAGGTTAACGACGGCGATCTCGGTCCGGAACTCGTAGTTGTTGAACCCGCGGTGGGGAAGCTTGCGGTAGAGGGGCATCTGGCCACCCTCAAAGCCCGGGCGGATGCTCGAGCCGGAACGGGCCGTCTGGCCCTTGCCGCCGCGACCGCTGGTCTTGCCGTGGCCGCCGCCTTCGCCGCAGCCAACGCGCTTCTTGCGGTGGATCGCACCGGGTACGTTCTTTAGTTCGTGGAGTTTCATGTTTTTTCCTCGGAGGCGCCCCACCCCGCCGGTTTGGGCCGGGTGGAACTCGGATTATGTGTGAAAAGGGATGCCTTAGGCCTGGCGGAGCTTCGTGAAATCCTCGGCCAGACGCAGCTGCAGGAGCGCGTTGACCGTGGCGTTCACGACGGCGATGTGGTTCTTGGAACCCATCGACTTGGTGAGCACGTTCTTGATGCCGGCAGCCTCAAGGACGGCGCGCACTCCGCCGCCGGCGATCAGGCCGGTGCCGGGGGAGGCGGGCTTTAGGAGCACCTTGCCGCCGTCGAACTCGCCGATGACGTCGTGGGGGATCGTGTCGCCCTTCAACTTAACGTGCATGAGCTTCTTCTTGGCGTGCTCGGTGCTCTTCTTGATCGCGTCAGGAACCTCGTTGGCCTTGCCGTAGCCGACGCCTATGTTGCCCTTCTGGTCGCCGACCACCGTGAGCGCGGCGAAGCTGAAGCGGCGGCCGCCCTTGACGACCTTGGCGCAGCGGTTGATGAAGACGACCTTCTCAACCATGGCCGGGCCATCGCCCGTGTTCTGGGGCTGGTCGCGGCGGTTGTCGCGGCGCGGGCCGCGCATGCCGCCTCCGTGCCCGTCACGGCGCTGCGGGCGGTTGGAATAGGGATTGGGCGAGGGAGCCGCAGGGGCGGGAGCCACTGCTGCTGCTGCCGGTTCTGAAATGGGTGCGTTTTCGTTGCTCATGGGCTTTTGATCAGAATACAAGGCCGGCCTCGCGGGCGGCGTCCGCGAAGACCTTGACCTTGCCGTGGTAACGGGCGCCGCTGCGGTCGAATACGACCGAGGTGACACCCGCCGCCTTTGCCTTTTCGGCGAATGCCGCGCCGAGCACCTTCGCCCCGGCTATGTTGGCCTTGAGCTTCTGCTTGCGCAGCTCGGCATCGAGGCTTGAGAGAAATACCAGGGTCGAGCCCGAGTCGTCGTTGATCGCCTGGGCGTAGATGTTCTTCGAGCTGAACTTGACGCTCAGGCGCGGGCGGACCGCCGTGCCGGCGACCTTCTTGCGGATCCTCCAGCGGCGCTTTTGAAGAAGCTTGGCTTTGTGAATGGTGTTCATGGGTGTTAGGCGACGGTTTTGCCTTCCTTGCGGCGGACGCGCTCGCCGACGATGCGCACGCCCT
>Ga0302319_10000288_pt1 | contig 109972 bp, 86 predicted proteins | sample Bog_T0_2_FD_203319 | JGI IMG/M metagenome (GOLD analysis project Ga0302319, IMG submission 203319) | Peat permafrost microbial communities from Stordalen Mire near Abisko, Sweden - Bog_T0_2 | ecosystem: Environmental > Terrestrial > Soil > Wetlands > Peat | place: Sweden: Abisko, Stordalen...
GGGGGTGTTCTCTACCAAGAACGTCGGCACCTCCATCCCCGTCTCCGCCACCGGCTACACCCTCTCCGGGACGGATGCCTCCAACTACGCCGTCGTCCAGCCCGCTCCCCTCGCAGCCAACATTACGGCAGCCCCCCTCCTCATCCCACCGGAGTTGGTTCTCAATGCGACGACCCAGTCGGAACTGAATGCCCTATGGACCCAAGCGGGCGAACAGCCTGAGACACTGACCCTGTCACCGACCATCACAGGCATGGTCACCATAATCGACGTATTTTCGCTCGACGCCGACAACGGCGCATCGGTGAATATTACAATGGGTATAAGTTCAGTGGGCCCAACATTACAAATTGTAAGGGGCGTAACCCTTCCTTAGAAGAAATCCAACGGAAAGCACGGCGAAGCAAATAATCCCTTTCCTTGAAGCCACCGCTTGCGCTTTTCCTAGTCGTCTTTCCCGCGATGCTTGCGCAAGCCGCGGCTCCAGCCGTTCCCGACGCCGGCTCCATCCTACAGCAAATTCAACCGGCCACGCAACCGAATCCCTCGTCCACCGCGACGGGGCTGACAATCGAACGGAACGGCAAGAGCAAGCTCCCTGCGAGTGCTCCTTTCATGGTGAGGAGAATCCGGATTTCGGGCAACACCCTGTTCGATACGGCGACCCTGCACGTCCTGGTTGCGGACGCGGAAGGGAAAAGCCTCACCCTTGCCAATCTGGATGGACTGGCCACTCGCGTCACCCAGTACTACCATAGTCACGGATATATCCTCGCGCGGGCGATCATCCCGGCACAGGTGATCCGGGATGGAGAAGTAGTCATCGAGGTTACCGAAGCGCGCTACGGCTCGATCAGGCTTGGCAACCACAGCCGCGTGAAAGATGCGCTGCTGAAAGATACCTTGTCCCCCTTGGAAAGCGGGCAGGCTATCGGACAGGCTGACCTGGATCATGCCCTGTTGCTGCTCGCCGATATTCCGGGAGTAGTGGTTAACGCGACCTTGAAGGCTGGAGAAACACTCGGGACGTCGGATCTATTGGTGGACACAACGCCCGAACAGGGTGTTACGGGCAATGTGGTCCTGGACAATTACGGAAATCCCTATACCGGGAGAGTGCTTTTCAGCGGAACGGTAAACGTCATCGATCCCCTGCACCTCGGCGATATCCTTAGCTTGAGCGGCCTCAGCTCGGGACGCGGGGTCAACTATGGACGCGTCGCCTATGAGTCGGTTGTGGACGGCGACGGCACCCGTTTCGGCGGGTCCTATTCCACCCTGCACTACATCGTCGGCGGCCCACTTGCCTCCCTCGATGCGCACGGCACTGCACAGATTGAAAGCCTGTGGGCGAAGCAGCCGCTTGTTCGCAGCCGGAATCTCAACTTCTATGCGCAGATCCAGTATGACCGTATGCAACTGAGTGACCTTATTGACGCAGGTGCGATCCAGACGAATCGGCAAATGGAGAACTGGACGTTGAGTGTTGCTGGGGATGCTCGGGATACGCTCCTGTCTCGCGGCGTTACAATATGGCGGGTCGATTGGACAGACGGTCGCGATCGCTTCGACAACCTGGCGGCAAAATTGGCGGATGCTGCCACCGCGAGAACCCAGGACGGATTCTCGAAACTGAGCGCAACCCTATGCCGTCTTCAAAGCCTGAGTCCGACGAACGCATTGTATCTCGCCTTCTCCGGCCAGTGGGCAAACGGCAATCTGGATTCGTCGGAAATGATGATCGCGGGTGGACCTAACTCGGTGCGCGCGTATGACATAGGAGCCATTTCGTATGATATCGGGTATTTTGAAACTGCCGAATTTCGTCATGACCTGGCCTCGGTCTGGAGCAGTCAATGGCAGGCGGTGGCTTTTTTTGACAGCGCGCAAGTCACGGTCAACAAGACCGTCTGGGCTGCGGGGCCGAACAGCGCCAACCTGAACGGGGCGGGAGTGGGCCTCAACTGGGCGGGACCCAAGCAGTGGAACGCTAAGATCTCCATCGCCAAGCGCATTGGCCCAATTCCTGTGCTGCTGGGGAGCGCCGCATCCGCCCATGTATGGATCGAGATCAGCAGGGAGTTCTGAGCGACGTGATTCCGGGAAGACGAGTTACTTGAGAAGTCGAAACGGCGGCCTCACACCAGCTAACAACAAACACTGCAACTGGCTCGATAAGCGATAACGAGACGCGAGCCGAGGCAACTTCGTCTCAACTCCCACTACGAAAAAATCAGGCACTCAACAGTCGAGTACGATCTTCCCGGCAACTCCGCGCCGATTCAGCAGAAGATGTGCGTCCGCGGCGTTTTGAAGTGGGAAACGCGCACCGATGACCGGGTCAATTCGGCCCTCCTTGAGCAACGCAAAAAGAGTTCCAATATCCGCCGTGTACATTTCAGGGCGTGAATCCCTCCACATTCGTGTGTTGTAGCCCACACACCCCTTGTTATCGCCAAGGAGACCAATCGGCTTGAAGGAAGGGTCCCTAAGAATCGTCATAAATGCCTTCAGCGGCTGGACGTGGCCATTCGTAGTCACCCCGAATGCGCCGTAGCAAACGAGGGTTCCTGTTGATTGCAGCGCCTGGTACGAACGCTTCGCATGGGACCCTGCGACAAAATCGAAGACGGCAGCGACGCCGTCCTTAGTGTCCCGTCGGACGCGGGCAACGAAATCCTCCTTCATATAGTCAATTGGCACACCGCCGAGCTGCTCCACCAGGTGGAGCTTCCCACCTGAGGCTGTCCCAAAGGCCTTCAAGCCTTCGACCGACGCTAGTTGAAGAAGGGCCGTGCCCACCCCACCCGCCGCCCCGTGAACGAGAATTGCGTCGCCCACCACCACATGGGTGCAACGCTTGATCATCTGGAAGGCGGTCAGGTAGTTGAGAACCATGCTTACCGCCGCGCCGCTGTCCAAGTCCGAAGGCACGGGAACGACGTGTCTTGAGGGCACTAGAATATAGCGGCAATATCCTCCCACGACCGTCATTGCAGCCACCCGGTCGCCCTTGCGAAAATTCCGAACTTCATCCCCGACGGACTCGACCTCTCCCACCACGTCGTAGCCGGGAGTCACGGGCAGCTTTACCCCGGGATAAATGTCCCTAGGGGCTGGACTAGGCGCATGGCGAAAGTAACGAGCCCGAGCGCGGCCCCAAAGCCAAGTAGTGCACCGGCCGACGGAGCCTCACTCTGGGCAACGGAATCAGCCGCATTCAAGGGATGCATCCACCGCCAAAGGGCGAACACCATGCTGAATATCAGGAGCGCAAGGGCAAACCATAGCGGTCCGCTTGAACCGAGAAAACGTCCTGAGCGGACAAACTCAATGTAATAGGCCAGTTTCGGCCCAAAATCGGCATGCCACGGGTTGAGTCCCAAGAGTACGAAAGGGTGGATGACGAGCATGAAAAATAGTGTCGGCAGGCCTAGCCGGAACAGGCGCTCCCGCACGAAGGTTCCTGCGCCTCGACGCACGAGCGAGCGGTGCGCAAAATAACCCGCAAGGAAGAACAGAAGACCCATGAAAAAGGATTGAAGGTGCGCCTCCCAGAGTATGAAAGGCAGCTTTGCTGCGAGCGTAGGTTCGTGGTCACTCATGTAGTACCATCCGCCCACATGGCTGTAGGTGACGCATGCGTGGAGATTGACGACCAGCACGATCATTGCGGTTCGCAGGTAGTCGACCCAGGGGAGACGGGAAGAATCGTGCATGGACAAGCCGCGACGAGGGTCGCGCGTCAACGGAAATCTCCACTGAACATCGAGGTTCTTAAGCGCGTCATGGGCCATGCGGACGTTTCGGCGACGCAGAGGTGCCTGAAGGCCCACAATGAAACTGTCATGGCCGCCATCTCCCGTTTTGACCTTGCGAGGAGGCCGCGCATCCCATTGCCACCTGCCCTGCCAGTCCCCGACACCGCAACCCCCGTCGCCGCCTGATCGCCTCGCAACCCGATCGTTCGGCCGGTTATGTCCGGCTCGGCCGAGACGGAAAGCGGCAAAAGGAGCATTCTAAGGCCGTCGGGACACCCTTTCCCGGGTACGCCTGTTTTAGGCAAGAGCCGAAGGCGGGCGCGTCGTATTGCGCCCTGTGGTGCTATGGAGGCGCTGCTTCCTTCGGCCCATTTCCCATCTTGTGTCGCAAAAGGCTCTATCTTCGATTTTGCGAAGTCTGGATTTGCGTGTCGAAATGTGCCCCAAAGGCGCGAGACCGGACGCTCCAAGACACATTATAATCGAGCCTACGAACCTTCAATACCCCTGCGAATCCGCGTCAACCCGAACCTTGCCGCGGTAAAAGCGGTAAATGAACAAAAAATAGCCGACTGTGAGCATGAGCGCCAATGGCCACCAAATAAGCGCCGATCGAAGCCCGTAGGCATCTGTCACGCTATTGTACGCGGTGACCGAATTTTCCGGCGCGACAGTGGAGCGCAGTATGACCGGGAAAACTCCCACTGCCCCCGCGGCCATCAGGCTGCTGATCAGGACGCAAGAGCCGATGAAGGCAGTGAATTCGCTCTTCCGCCATTGGCCAAGCAGTGCGGCGAGGCCGCCTCCCGCAACTCCAACCAGAGCGAGCCACGCGAGGGGGCGATGGATCATTCCGGTGAAAAGATCTCGCCGCACGCCTGCTGTTTCAATCGTAACCCCTAGGAGCAGCAACAGCACAATGGGCCATAGGAACCGGGCCAACCGTCCACTCCTGTCATGGACCGCACCCTCAGTCTTCCACGTGAGGTATGAGGCGCCATGGGCTGCGAGGAGTGCGAGAATGAAGACACCGATCGAGATCGTGTACCAATCCAGGATTCCGACGCTCCCATGAACTCCAAAATCTGTGAAGAAGGGGAGCGTGAAATCACCGTGGGTATCGATTGGCTCACCCCGGATGACATTGCCCAAAGCCACGCCGATCAGGACGGCGAGAAGGAGGTTGGATATCGCGAAGGCGAAGTCCCATGCCTCTCGCCAAAGGGCGTCGCTCACATGCCCACGGGCCTCTATCGCAATGCCGCGCAGGATCAGGCACCAAAGTAGGAGGAACAGTGCGAGATAAAAACCGGCGAAGGCTGAAGCCAAGGCAGCGGGAAAAGCGACGAAAGTCATCCCTCCAAAGGCGATGAGCCAGACCTCGTGCCAGATCCAAAGGGGGCCGATTGCACTGATCACGACACCCCGATCCTTTTCGTTCCGCCCGACCACGAAGTGGATGAGCCCCGCACCAAAATCCCACCCATCTAGGACGATAAAGGCAGTCAGCATAAAGACGAGAATGCCGAAGGAGACTTCAATCATGGGACACCTCCACCGGGCCTCGCCTCAATTCGCGGGAAAACAGGCTGAAGTAGAGAAGCCCGACCACGAAATACAGCCCGGTAAAACCAATCATGGTAAAGACAACAGCGCCGGAATTGACCAGTGCGCTGGCTCCCTGATCGGTGCGAAACAGTCCGTAGATAAGCCAAGGCTGGCGGCCCAATTCCGCCGCGGTCCAGCCCGCGGTGTTGGCAATAAAGGGGAACGGGAATGCGCATAGGAGAAGCCAGAGAAGTACCCTGCTCTTCTCCAGGCGGCCGCGCCAAAGCTGAACGGCCCCTGCAAACATGAGGACGACAAAGATTGTGCCCAGACCCGCCATGATATGAAAGGAATAATAAAGGATCTCGATATTCGTGGGCCACGCATCGACGGGAAAGGCGTCCAATCCACGCACGTCGCTTTGCACATGTCCGAACGCAAGAAAGCTGAGTAGGCCAGGAATGCGAATGGGATTGTCGAGCCGCCGCTCTCGGACATCGGGTTGGCCGATGAGGTTAATTTCGGCAAAAGTGCCACTGTGGAAGCGCCCTTCCATTGCAGCGAGCGCGGGAGCTTGGTAGCTCGCAACCATCTTTGCCTGGATGTCCCCGGTGGGAAAGGCGACCAGAAGGGAGGCAAGGAGACCTACCGTGGTACCCGTCCTGAGAAAGATCCGGGCTTGCGCGGAATGCTCGCCCCTCAAGGCATACCACGCGCCCACAGAGGCCACCACGAACCCACCCGTCACTAAGGCCGCCATTTGATTGTGGGCGAACATAGCAAAGGCCCAAGGATTACTCAGGTAGCTCGCCATGCTCGCTAGGTGCAGCAGCCCATCGGCGCCTGTAGTATAACCGGTCGGGTGCTGCATGAACGCGTTCGTCAACAGAATGAAATAACCAGAGAGCCAGCTTCCGATTGCCACCCCAATGGCCGCCGCTAGATGGTTCCGGGGGCCAAGCCGCTTTTCGCCCCAGACCAGAGCACCGATCAATGCACTCTCCATGAAAAAAGCGAACATGCCCTCCATTGCCAGCGTCTGCCCGATCACGTTGCCCGAATAGCGGGAGAAACGGGCCCAGTTGGTGCCGAACTGAAACTCCATCGGAATTCCCGTTACGACGCCCACCGCAAACGTTAGCCCGAAAATCCTTGTCCAGAATCGAGCAGCTTGGGAATACCTATCATCACCTGTGCGGAGAGCCTGCCATTTCCAAAACACCAGCATCGGCGCAAGCCCCATCGTTAACTGTGGGAAGAGATAGTGATAGGTGATGGTGAAGGCGAATTGCAGCCTATCCCAAAAGGTCGGGTCGTTCATGAGCTCTGTCCGAGATCTGGGTACAGACCGTGGACCTTGCGGCGCACCTCCCGCTGTTCCGCGGGCGTTCCGTCCTGAGATACGCGGGCGAGGGCATTCCTCGCATGCGCGATATCCTCGATCGGATAACGCCTGCCCGAGAGCGCGAAGTTGCGCTCCGGCAGGCTGTTCCTTACTTTGGTGGTTAGCTTGGTCAAGGGGTTGCTGCGGGCTGCAGGCTGCGGTGGGTCTCGTTGACCCTCGGGAAATCAGCCCCGCGGGTCACGGATTCCCAGGTTGAGAAGTCGCGGCGAAGGCGCTCCAGCTGTTCGGTTGCACCAGTGAAGGCGTCCTCGCCGAGCAGCAGATGATGCGGCGGATGGGGGGACTCGACGGCTTTCACGATGGCCTCGACTGCACGCATGGGATCGCCGGGCTGCCTGCCCGATGATGACTGGACCTGGGATCGGGCCCTTCCCGCTGTGTTGGCATAGGCGCCGATCTGATGGGTACTTTCCTCCGCGGATCGCCCGGCCCAATCGGTGCGAAAGCCGCTTGGCTCGACCACCAGCACCTTTAGGCCAAGGGGCTCGACCTCTTGTCTGAGGGCGTCCGAGAGTCCCTCTACGGCGAACTTCGTCGCGCTGTAGTATCCGAGGGCCGGAAACGAGCGCAGGCCACCCACCGAGGAGATGTTCACGATGGTCCCCGTCCCGTGGTGCCGCATGTTTGGGAGGGTTGCGCGGATCATCCGGCTAAGCCCGAAGACATTGACTTCGAATAGATGGCGGATCTGCCGGTCATCGCCCTCCTCGATTGCCGCGAAGTAACCAAGGCCCGCATTGTTCACGAGGACGTCGATGCGTCCGAATCTCGCCTCCGCCGACGCCACCGCTGTGTCGATCGCGACCGGGTCGGTTACATCGAGCTTGAGGATGAGGGTTTCGCCGCGCACGGCTAGGTCCGCGACTTCGGCGGGCTGCCTCGCAGTGACCACCACGCGGTAGCCTCGACCGATAAGGAGTTCGCAGAGGGCGCGTCCGAATCCGGTGGAGCAACCGGTGATGAACCAGACGGGCTTCTTGGTGAGGTCGTAGAGAGAGGTGCTTTTGTTGGGCATGGTATAGGGGGTGTGAGGGACCTGCGGGCATGGCATCTGATTCGGATCCATATTCCACCACAGGAGGTTCAGTCCGTCGCGTCGTGCGGTAGTCGAACCTCACGCCACATTTTGAACTCATGGCTCCCTGGGCGCGATGGGGTCTAACCCTCCCACGGAGCTCGCTGGGCGAAATGATGCCGACCGACTTTGCCGCATGGGGCCCTCTGGCCTGGCCAACCCATCATTTGCAGTCCAAAACCTGGCCTATAATTAGCCCGGGACTCCCATTCCAATCCACAAGCAACGGGGCAGCTCATTTGGGCTTGCGATTGCCTGATGGACTACGACCCGAGGCTGGAGCGCCAAAATGAGTTTTTGAAACAGGAACCGTATATTAAATTCGTCAAAAAAATCGGCGTTTATTTGGCCAAAAATAGAAGCTAAATAATTGGTAATTATCAATATACACATGTTAGGTCCCAACCCGGGTGCATTTCGGGATCAAAGACACAAATCCCGTCCTTTCGGCAGATCGAGCAGCTTGTCCCTGAGGTTCTTAACCAAGCTCTTGAGCCGCTCGATCTCTTGGTTCAGCTATGTCATGCGTTGCCGCTTAGAAATGCCTAGGTATCGCGCCGCTTCGTCGGATTTCAGCAAGGGTTGTCGGGTATTATCGCGCATTACTTTGTTTCCACATTTATCTACTTCAATTATCAGGATTTTGAGTGGACTCTAATCATCTTAATTAATTGCTAAACAATAAATAACGTAATTTTCATACTTTCATTTTTTGCTGCTTCAAATTGCTGAACGTATGCACCCCTTCCACTTCTTGCGCAGCGCTAGCGCAAAACGAGCGAAAGCAACCAAGCTGGCCGTTCGGCCCTCCGCCAGTCCTGACCGCGGTCCGGCCGTCCAGCGATGCACTTCTCGCGCCGCCTTCCTAGCGACACGTTGTCAGGTCAATCCAGCGTCCGCATGAAACCCGCGTTCTTGAGTCGAAGGTATCGCTATGTCCTGATGGTTCTCGGCCTCATGCCGGGCCTTCAGGCGGCTCCCACACCGTTTCCCCTCTTGGACGGGCTGGGTCACCATCACCGCCAAGTCACGCAGGCCTCGCCACAGGCGCAGCGCTACTTTGACCAGGGCATGGCGCTTTTCTATGGTTTTAGCCACGGCGGGGCGATCAAATCGCTGCGGGAGGCGGAAAAGTCCTCCCCGGACTGCGCCCTGGTGCACTGGGCCATCGCGCTTTGTTACGGCTCGAATATCAACGATCCGATGCATGGCTCGGCTGTGGCGCCGGCGTGGCACGAGTTACAGGAGGCGGTGCGCACCTCCGCGACCGCAGGTCCGGTTGAGCAGGCCCTGATCCATGCGCTGTCGGCGCGCTATCAGGAGCATCCTCCGGCCGATCGCACCCCACTGGACGTCGCCTACGCCGACGCGATGCGGTCGGTCTGGAAGCGATACCCGAAGGATGCCGACGTCGGCGTCCTGTTTGCCGATGCGCTCATGAACCTGCGCCCGTGGAATCAATGGACGCTGGACGGCAAGCCCCAGCCCGGCACTGAAGAAGTGATTTCGACCCTCGACGCTGTGCTCGCCTTGGACCGCTGGCACCCCTACGCCAACCATCTGTACATCCACGCCCTCGAGGCTTCGAGCCATCCCGAGCGGGCTATCCCGGCGGCCGATCGACTGCTGCACCTCCAGCCTCTGATCGCGCATGAGGACCATATGCCGTCGCACATCTATATTCGGGTGGGGCGCTGGCAGGACGCGATCGCCGCCAACGAGACCGCAATCGCGGCCCAACATCGCTACGCGGCGCTCGTGGGCCCGCCCCCGGGTGATCTGTCCATCTACAATGCGCACAACGAACACATGCTGGGCTATGCGGCGATGATGACCGGCGAGGGTGCGCTTGCGGTCCGTCACATGAAGGCAGCTTACGACGACCTCGCTCCGCAGGTCTCCGAAGACTACCCGGACGTGGTCGACTACTTCGCGGCCATGTCGGTTGAAGTCAGGGTTCGCTTCGGTCGGTGGAACGATCTTTTGGCGGTTCCTCCGTACCCGGCCACATTGCCGTTCTCCGAAGCCTACCGGCATGCAGCACGGGCAGTGGCGTTCGCGGCCAAGGGCAATAACCCGGCAGCCCGTGCGGAACAGACGACGTACCTGACGCAGGCGAAGCCATTGAGCAACGGTTCGCACCTGTTCGGTCTAAACCGGCTAGCCGGCGTTCTAGCTATCGTCACTCCCATGCTGGAAGGCGAATTGGACGTGCGGGAGGGCAAGCTGGAAACCGGTCTGGCTTCGCTGCGTGCGGCGGTCGGCGCCCAGGACCAGCTCGCTTACGACGAACCGCCGGGCTGGCTGATTCCCGCCCGACATTCGCTCGGGGCTGCACTCGTTTCGGCGGGTCGGCTGTCAGAGGCGGAAAAAGTCTATCGCGAGGACCTCGCCCATTTGCCGAACAATGGCTGGTCGCTGTACGGGCTCTCCCAGACGCTGCGATTGGAAGGGCGCAACGCGGAGGCGGTCCAGGTGGACCAGCGATTCCACCGTGCCTGGGCGAAGACGGACATCGAAATTGATCGTTCCTGCCTCTGCCAGTCCCCGGTGAAGGCCGGCGGTGAAAACTAGGCCGATCTTTGCATGAATGCTGGTTTTTGCGGGCCGTTCTTGGAGGCTTGAGGAGTTTTGGGCTTCGAAAGTCAGGTTGGCGGGCCGACGATAGTGTTTTGTCGTTGTTGGACCGGAAGAATGCGTCGAGTTGGGGCCAGAGCCATTCGGGAGCCGGAGGACTCTCGACTACCGTATTCGAGCAAGCCTCATGAAGATTGATCTAAGGGGGGAGAAGACCCCATAGGAACGACTAGCTGATCGAGCTATATTAAAAAGCATGAAACTACTACTCCTTATAATCGTCCTTCTTCTCTTGTTCGGTGGCGGCGGTTTTTACTTCGGAGGCCCCACCATCGGTGGAGGCGGTGTCGGTCTAATTTTGCTGATATGCCTCATCGTTTTTCTGATGGGCGGATTTCGGACGAAAAGCTGACTAAGTAGTGAATCGCAGATGCCGAACGGAGTGCGACCCGACGGTCTGTAAGCGACGATGAAAGCTCGGGGAACACCCAATGATTTTCCTGTAGTTTGCGTGGGAGGTTCGGCCGGTGGCCTTGACGCTTATATACGGTTACTACGGAATCTTCCTGATGATCTGGGCGTCGCAATCGTCATCGTTAATCACCTCAGAACAGTCGCCACTAGACTCCACGAAATTCTCCCGAGCTATACCACGATGCCGGTCGAGCTGATTACGGAAAAACTGCGCATCCAACCCAATCACGTGTTCATCATCCCGGAGCAGCGGGACTTACACGTGCTCAATGGCGAATTCCGTCTGAAGCCAATCTCAAAGCCACGGGGATGGCCCGACGTAATAACGGTTTTCCTGAGATCCCTGACTCACCACTGGAACGGCAAACTGGTCGCAGTCATCGTCTCCGGGTATGATGGTGATGGGGCCGCCGCGCTGTGCGGTATCAAAGAAGCGGGGGGCATTACCATCGCGCAGAAGTCAGACACGGCTGGTCAGCCGGATATGCCTGAAAGCGCGATTGCAAGTGGGTGCGTTGATTTTGTTCTTTCGCCCGAGGATATCGCCCTAGAACTTGCCCGGATTGTTCGACCGCGGAAGGCCGCAACGAAACGAATCTGAAACCGGCAGAAGCGCCATTTCATGGAATGACTTTGGCATCGGCCGCCCGGGACGCTAGGCGCTATTTGCGCCACTTGCCTTTGCCGAAGGAAACTTCTGCCCGAACGGTCGTGCCCTTGCCATGTATGGACACGATACTGAATCGCCCGCCGAACATTTCCACGCGTTCGCGCATGCTGGTCAATCCGAGTCGATGGGTCAAATTGGCGTCCGAGAAACGGGCCACGTCGAAAGCCTTGCCATCATCGATAATTTCCATGCTCACACGACCCCGGGCTCTAAGAATGTTCAGATTCACCTCGCTTGCTTCCGCGTGTCTTTCGACATTGGTGAGCGCTTCCTGTGCTACGCGGTAGAGCATCGTCAGTTTGTCATTGTCCATGGCTTCGACCCCGTCAAAGGCAGTGACGTGAACCTTAAGGGCCGTCCTCTTAGAAAAATCTTTAAGATAGGAATCGAGCGCCGAAATCAACCCGAGATCGTCCAGCATCGCAGGCCGAAGGTCGCGGGCAAACTGGTAAACGGTCTGTACCGCTTTTTCCACCAGTTGGCGCACCGGGATGATCTTCCGTCGGATGCTCCGCGGGTTGATCTCTGCCGTTTTGGTGAATGCCTCCAAATTGATATCTATGCCGATTAGCAGTTGGACGATTTTATCATGCAACTCACGGCTGATCTTCTTTTGTAGATTCTCTTGCGCATTCAGGATCTGATGGGAGACATGACGTAGTTTCTTCTGCAGTAGATGCGATTGCTCCAGTAATTGATGGGCGTAGCGCTCGCTTTTGATCAATTTCGCGTTCGAGGCGGCCAGTACTTCTGCGCGATGCAGCGCGTTTGCGACTTTTTTGCGCTCGGTGATGTCGTAAAAGCAATTGATTGCTCCCGTGAATTCCCCGCGGTCATTCCTCATCGGACGAATATTCACGAGCACGGCAATCCGCGAACCGTCAGGCCTCTCGATGAGCAGTTCAGTGTCATGCGTCTCCGCTATTTTGCCGCTCGCCACCTCGGCCATGGGACACTGCTCGTAGGGCATAAAACTGCCGTCCAGACGGAACAACTTGAACGACCCCCAAAAACGCTCATCGGTATCACCCAACGCTGGCTCACGGCCCCACAATTCCGCGGCATGGCGGTTGAATTTCTGAATTCGCCCCGAAGTATCAATGGAATAGACGGCCACGGGACTCAGCTCGAACAAGGTGCGATAGCGTTCTTCACTTGCCCGCATCACACTTGCATCCCGCAACCGCTGGGAGACGTCCACCATGGCGGCACGACATTCCAGCCCATTGGGCAGCCGTCGGGCTTCAATGTTCACGGTTCGTGGCGGCTGGCCTAGGCTCAAAAGCTCGAAATCGCCTGATTGTTTGGCCTGGCCCTCAAACACCTGCTTCAGAAAGGAATTGAAAGCGGGACGATGTTCAGGAGAAACCAGCAGCCCAAAACGCCGGCCCATCAACTGGGAGCGCTCGATCCCGACCAAGCTCGCTCCGGTTAGATTTACCAGCTGAACGGTGCCGTTGGCAGAGAAGGTATAATAGCCGACCGGGGCGAAATCATAGAGATCCGTGTATTTCTCCAAAACCGAGTCGACCTCGGCTTTGGACTGTTTGAGCTCCTCATTTTGCAACTCCAACTCGACTTTATGAACCTGCAATTCATGGAGGATCCGTTGAGCGTCGGCTTTGGTAGCGATTCGCGTCCCCCCCTTCGGTTGCTTGCGCAGCCGATGTTCAGCACGACGGCGCAACTCGCCGGTGCCTCTCGAGGTGTTGGGGTGTTTTTTTATGGTTTGAGCTTCCTTGGAGTGCGGACCGCTTTCGGGATGGGTCTATCCTTCGCCGCGCGGAGTTGCTGTCGGGCATCATGGACCTCCAGCCGTTCCTCGGCACGATTCAAAGCGCGCCCTTGCTCCTCTGACTGCGTATTGAGATCAGTGTTCTTCTCGCGTAAACCGGCCTCCACTTTTTTGGCCGCCGTGATGTCCGCGAAGGTGATGACCACGCCATCAATCCGGTTATCCATGGTGCGGTAGGGCATGATGCGCACAGTAAACCACCGCCCATCGCCGGTAGTGATCGATCTTTCGGAAAAGACCAGTGTACGCAGCACCTCGTACGCGTCTGTGACCAGCGCGGGATAGAGTAGATCGGAAGCCAGGTCTGTGAACGGCCTGCCGACATCGCTCGGGATGAACTTGATGATCGTCTTCGCCTGAAGAGTGAACCGCCGCAAACGAAGATCGTTGTCCAGAAACACTGTCGCAATATCCGTGCTGTTGAGCAGGTTCTTCATGTCGCTGTTCGCCCCGGAAAGCTCGTCCAGCTTGGTTTGCAACTCGGTGTTGACCGTCTGGAGCTCCTCATTCAATGACTGCATCTCCTCCTTCGAGGTCGTGAGTTCTTCGTTGGTGGACTGTAATTCCTCGTTGGTGGACTGCAGCTCCTCGTTCATGGACTTGAGTTCTTCCTGCGAACTCTGCATCTCCTCGCGACCCGCCTGCAGATCCTCGCGGGCACGTAGCAGCTGCCGCTCTATTTCCCTCTGCGGAGCCCGGCCCGCGCGAGCTTTTTTCGACCTGCCTCTAACGCTAGTTTCGGCTGGGATGACCGCATCAGAAAACACGATCAGCACCATCCCGCGCAGCTCTTTGGGTTCATCGAGTGGCTGCACCACGAGATCCACGGATCGTGCGGCGGCGCCGACCCCAACCTTGATGTCCCGGACGGTGACCGTCTCCTTTTTCCGCTGCGCTTTTTGAAGGGCGTTGCCCAGATCATAACGGAGCCCTTCCCGAGCCATGGCCATGACGTTCAAGTTGGCCTTGCCGGCGGCCGGCTCCAGATATTGCCCGGTACGGCCACTGAAAAAGACAATGTCACCCTGTTCGTCGACGAGCACCGCCGGCGGGGCAAAGCGCGCATAGACTAACTGTTCCGCCAGCGTCTGAAGGCTGGGGCTGGGACGCCGCGCCGGCAGCGACGCTTCTAGCCGGTTCATCGGACTCGGACCAAATACGGCGGGAAAGTCGAGATGCTGACCCACAATAGTGGATTCGTTTCGTTTAAAAATCCGTTCCTTGAGCGCGAGCGGCACAAACAAATTGGTGAAGCCCCCGATGCTTTCCGCGCTGCCGAGGAACAGCACACCGCCGGGATTCAGACTGTAGTGAAAAAGTGGGAAAATTTTCTTTTGCAATTCCGGAGTCAAATAGATCAACAGGTTCCGACAGCACAGAATATCCAATTTGGTGAACGGCGGATCCATGATCAGATTTTGCGGCGCAAAGACCACCATGGCCCGGATCTGTTTGTTCACGCGGTAGCCGTTCTCCTCCTTGATAAAAAATCGGGCGAGTCGCTCGGGTGACACATCGGCGGCAATGTTCTCCGGGAAGAGACTCTGGCGAGCCTTGTCAATGGCGTCTTTGTCCAGGTCGGTGGCATAGATCTGCAGGGAAATATTGTTAACGGACTTCGGCCGCTTCAGCGCCTCGGTGAACACCATTGCCAGCGTGTAGGCCTCCTCGCCCGTCGAGCACCCCGCGACCCATGCCCGCAACACGCTGCCCGCGGGACGGTCGGCGAGCAGCTTTGGGAGCACTTCTTTCGCCAGCACGCGCCAAGCGGAAAGGTCACGGAAAAACCGCGTCACACCGATCAGCAGTTCCTTAAAGAGGATGTCCAGCTCCTGCGGATTCTCCTGCAAATACCGCACATAGCTGGCGATCTTGCTCAACCGATGGATGCCCATGCGACGTTCGACCCGCCGATACAGCGTGCTCCGCCGATACATGGTAAAATCATGGCGGGTGTGAGCGCGCAGCAGGATCACAATTTTTTCCAAAGCACCCTGGTCTCTTTCCGCAAAGGGCAGATCGGACTTACTGCTCTGCGGCAGATATTGGTAGTAATCGATGAGTTTGCCCGGCAAATCTTCAACTGGCGCCACGATATCCCCCAGCCCCGCCGCGACGGCGCTGCGCGGCATGGAGTCGTATTTTGCCGTAGCTGGATCCTGCACTAGGGTCACACCGGCTTTCCCCTTGATGGCCCTTAGGCCCAGCGTGCCGTCGCTGCCCATGCCCGACAGGATAATGCCAACGCTGCGTTCAAGCTGGTCCTCGGCGAGCGACCGGAAAAAGAAGTCAATGGGCAGACGCAGTCCGCGAGGCGCGCTCGGGGCGAGCAGGTGTAGTGTGCCATGAAGGAGCGACATGTCCTTATTGGGCGGGATCACATACACACAGTTCGGCTGGACCTTGGTGCGATCCTTAACCTGCACCACCTTCATGGTGGTGGTGCGCTGGAGCAGTTCGGTTAACATGCCCTTCTGTGTCGGATCCAGATGCTGGACGACCGCAAAGGCCATGCCGCAGTTCGCCGGCACGTGCTCGAGAAACTGTCCCAACGCCTCCAATCCTCCGGCGGAAGCACCGATGCCCACGATGGGGAAGGAGAGCTCCGCGCTCGGGCCGTCCTGCGCTGGCGAGGTGCGAACGGAGTTTGCCGAGTCACGTGCCGATCGACGCTTTGGAGGCTTGGGAGGGATCGGCTTTTTCATGGATCGAGCGTACTGCTGCCGCATTGAGATCGGCATCGGCTTTGGCTTCTTTAAACTTTAAAGCCCACGAAGTGTCGAGCGTCCTTCCGGCGAAAAGAAGATAGCCTTGGAGCAGACCAAGCCGAGCCTGTGCAGCCACAAGCGAATTTGGTCTCTGTGGGCGTTCCTCTTGACCGGAAAAGACTGAGGCAGTCGAGCTCGTCAGATGCGAAGGCAAGCCAACCGACAGCTAATAGGCCAATGTCGACCTTCTCCAAATTTACGCCGACAATATCCGGCTAGTCCGAGCCGACGACCTCGCAAGTCGAGAACGTTTGTATCCAAGCCGAAAGCGTCGACGAAGGGATCACGCCATTGATTCGCTGGCTCGTTGCAAATATCTTCGGTTTCGAGCCAATGTCAGAGTTGGATAAGCTTCTTGAATCCCTTTACCAATGCACTGGCCATATTCTTTTGGGGGAGCGTTAGTGGATTTCTGCGGGGAGGACTTTTGCTTCGGCTGTAAATGAAAGTACTGGAAATCCATCGCATTTCCAACAGCACAGGAGCCGAGAATACCAACCAGGACCAATTACGTGTTCGTGCCTTGCAGTTATGCGTTGAGATTCGGGCGACACAGCGTTAGCCCTCCCAACGCCACTATGTAGCACATCGCTATGTTATGACGATGAACAGGCGACAGTTTCTTAGGTTTCCCCTGGCGGCTGCAGCATTCGCAATGGATGCGAGGGCCGACGCTGGAGAGGAGTCCAGGAAGAGCTTCAGCGTGAAGGCGCAGGTGGATCGCTATTCCTCGGAACTCATGATCATGGGAGGGCGTTTTGACTGCAAAGTCTCTGGGAAGGACACGGGCGGCGAGCTGTGCATCTACGATACGCTGAGGAATGCAAAGGGGGGGCCTGCGATGCACCTGCATCATCATCAGGACGAGTGGTTTTATGTGATCCGGGGTGAGTTTATCGTGCAGGTGGGCGACGCCACATTGAGTCTGCGCCCCGGAGACTCAGCTTTCGCTCCGAGGACGATTCCGCATTCATTCGCAAAAATAAGCGAGGAAGAGGGCCAGATGCTGATCCTGTTTCAGCCAGCCGGAAGCATCGAGGACTTCTTTAATCAGATGGCAAAGCTAGGTAGCGAGATCCCGAAGAACCAAGAAGCAGCATTAAGGCAGCTTTGGGAGCAACATGGGATGGAGGTCGTGGGGCCGCCCCTTAAGTTCTGAGACATTTTGGGGTTCCACGCGGGCAACTCCCTAGCCTGGGTCTACCCATGCGGACCACCAGCCACACCGAGGTCTCTCCATATTAGCCCTTGGCATGAGCCCGAGCCTCGAGGCATTCTGCCAAGGACCATGCATTCATCTGTTTAAAAAAACAGTTGGCGCGCGGCGCGCCTTAGTTTTTGGCCGGCACCGGACGATCGCCTCGCCTCTCGAGCAATATGGAACTGAGGCTTGGGTGTTGTCCGAAAAAGTCCGCAAGGCTCGGGTTGGCGATCAGGAAATTATCCTCCAGTATCTTTGACGGATCCCTTTCGAGGTCCTTTCGAATATCACGGTGCAGCGCAAGAAACTCGTCGAGCGCAATGACGTCAGGCCGCATCAGGGGACCTCGCGCGATGTGGGCAATGTAGCGATGAATCAGGAAATGGCGCTCGATTCTCAGAGCGTCAACGATCTCGGGCTTCTGCGTGAGCAGCGTGGCCACCTCAGGATTATTCGTTCGAAAATCCTCATCGGAAAGCCGGTCGATGTTGCTGCGCAGGATCTGGTCGAGTTTCGCATTCGACTCGAGTGTGCGATCGAGGTCGATCAGTGCCTTTTGAACTGCCACATCCGACGTGACGAAAGGAACAGGGTACGGGGGGGGTGACAGCGTCGTCTCGTCGGCGCCAAGGCGAATGGCGGAAACCCATCCGATCACGGCCAAGAGAAGAGCAGCCCCAAAACGAAACAAAGGACCGCAGCGAGTGGAGGAATTCATGATTTTGCTATCTCTGGAAGACGGCGCGTGTAGGCAGTCCTTGAGGCTTCGCGACAATCACTTTAGGCCGTTTGCTCTGCCGGGGCTATGGGGTCAGTACCCACCCTGCGATGGGAACATGAACGGAAGACTCTGCCTGGAAAGGACCGAGAAGGGACGGATCGCAAAGGAATCTCTGCGCACAGGGATGAATCTCATTTGGTGCTGAGTGTGGAGGGGGTGCCTGCACCGGTTGACTGCTGTACCTATTGCAACCCATTTCGAACCGAGGGGAGCCAATGTATTTTGTGGGCTGCCAACGAGATTGTTTTCCATGGGCCCACGTTCGAACGATTCACCGCAAGGAATCCTTTAAGAAGCGGAATCCATGCCCGAGTGTGAGCGCTTGGGGCCTCGTGAAAGGGCTCCCCTCGTCAGCCAACGACGAGCGACAGCCACGAAACAGCCCGCCACCTGTACCGGAGCATATGAGGACCGAAGTACCAATCGCAGTATGAAACCTCAACCAGCGCCGAATGTGCGGCCGTAGGCAAAGATGAATGTGATGCTCAGCTGCACCACCGCTAGAATAGCCAGGAGCCACGTCGTCCTCCCTAGCCTCAAAGGCGTCGCACCCTCCGCTTCAAGCGCCAGCCAAAGGATGAGAAATATCAGGGTCGCGGGCTCGTAGTAGCGCTGGAATACCTGTCGATTGGGGAAGAACGTCACAGCCCATGCACAATAGGATACAATCCAAGTGAGCGCCCTGCCTTGGCCCTGGGTGCGCAACAGGCGCGCAGCCATCGCTCCCAACAACGCGCCGCCAAGCGGAGAAACAACAAATAGGAACAGGGAGCGATGCAACGGAGCGGGAACAGCCTCGATCACGCCCCAAAGATATCCACCCCACCTCCCCGCCGAATAGTTGAAGTCCGTGGGGCTAGCTACCGCCGCAAGTAGACCCACCGCGGCGCCAATCGCTGTCCACCTGCTACGCAAATCCAGCGTCCAAGCGCCTTCCCTTGAACCAGCGACATAGAATGAGACCCCAAGCAGCAAATACACCGCGAGTATATAGGCGATGGCAGCAAACCCGTTGGTCACGCCGCCGCCCTGGATCGAAGCATCCCTCCAGATCTTGGGCACGATGCCCCCCCATTGCAGATAAAGGAATACCACTACGCCCAAGGGCATCAGAAACGTCAGCGCCCACAAACGACTTCGACCGGCTCCCCGCACAAACTGCAGAGCCACGGGAACTGCAAGCCACACATACAACTGGCGAACAAAGGTTGTCGCCGCCGCGACTCCTCCCTGTGCCCACACGGGTATTGCATCGTCCATCGCTAAAGCGCCCACAAGCACCAGCGTCATCCCCAGAAGCGCAGCATTGTCTGTCACGACCCACGAGGCCGACTTGACAAAGAAATTGGACGTCATCAGGGGCAGGACGGCTGCCCAGGGCAACCACCTGCTTTTGCCGTCAAACCGGAGCCATAGAACCCATAGAAGCACGAGACCGACCGCCCAGTTGGCGAGGCGCAGGCTCAGGCGTCCTGAGCCAATCACGAGCGAAAGAGTCGCAAGGAAGTAGTGATAGCCCGGCGCCGTCGCCGAAAGGCTATCGCGGTCGACATCGAGCTTGGGCCAGTGGGAGCGAATTTGCCGGATCGCGGGTATATGATAACTTTCCTCGTCGTAGGTGTAACCGCCGCCCGTACTCATCAGCAGCGGAAGGCATAACAGCGCAAATGCAAGCGCAGCTAACAAAAAGGTGCGAGTGCGTGTCATCATCTCCCCGCGTCAGCGATGATTTTTACGTCAACTAGGCAATAACCTTTTTGGGCGAGGGATTACAAGCGCTCCCAATCAAACACGCCGGCCCATCTGCCCATTCCGCATATTTGCTTTCCGATCATCGGCAACAGTCCCTGGGGCGTTGTCGGAATTCATGGCCGATAGCAGTCGTAAATCCAACGGCGGAAGCACTGTAAGGGCTGATAAAGTCCCGTTGACGCGAGGAAAGTCCTGCCTCAAGCCATTGGAAGATGGCGGCAACCAATGGTGAAAGTGAAAGTCCTGTTCCAGCGTCTGGGCGGATACCGTCATTGGACGGCTGGAGGGCGATCGCCATTCTGCTGGTGCTGTGCTCCCACGTTGTCTTTACGAACTCCCCGCCCAGGGCGCTTGTGTATTGGGCGGGCTGGTTCTTCGACGGCGAGCTTGGAGTGCGCATTTTCTTTGTTCTGAGCGGATTCCTTATCAGCCTTCTGCTTCTAAGGGAGACCGCGCAGAAAGGCAGTATCAGCCTGAAGCGCTTCTACCTGCGGAGGGTTTTCCGCATCTTTCCGATCTATTTTGCGTACTTGGCTGTCCTCCTTGTGCTCACTCTGTGCGGCCTTTATGCCGATAGCTCAAGCTCTTGGCTGGGATGCCTGACTTTCACGCGGAACATGTTGGGCCGCGGCAGGAGCGGCACCGTCCATTTCTGGAGCTTGGCAGTGGAGGAGCAGTTCTATGTTCTATGGCCCGTTCTGCTTTGCGCCTTCCATCTCTGGAAACGACGCTTTCTCTACGTGGGGATTCTGATGCTTCCCATCATTCTCTGCCCGATAATCCGGCTTTACTTTGTCTCTGCCGGTCTCGGAGAGACATTGGCGGACCGAATCCTCGGGCCCCGATCGATCCTGGTATATGCCGATTCACTTGCCACGGGCTGTCTCGGTGCGTGGATGGTATGGAGGTCCCCCCCTCACTGGGAATGGAGGCGACTCCACACGGTCATTCTGATGGCGGCCGTTTCATGCATAGTCGGGGGTCATTTGCTCCAGGTTTCCGGGGGCGGGAGGACAATCAATGCCCTTGTCCCGGCGGTCCAAGCCTGGTCGGTGTTGGCCTGTATCTGGCTCGGCACCCATAAGGATTTTCCAGGCTTCGGGATATTGAACTCCGGTCCCATGGTGACGATTGGCGTCCTCTCCTACTCGCTCTACGTCTGGCATTTCTTGTTCGTCAGCTACTTTATGGGGGCGCGTTTTGAAAGCTGGCCCACCCACGATTGGAAATATTGGATTCCCTGCACAGCGGCCTTTTCGGCTCTTTCCTATTACTTCTTGGAGGTACCCTTCATGAGGCTGCGCAGGAAGCTTCGAAGCTGATCTTCGCTGTGAGCGGAGATGCCTCCACCTCCCGCATTGACGCGCCTGCAGAAACGCGGCTCCATTCGGCTCGCGATTGCCGGGCCCCCATTCAGGAGGCGCCCCCGACTGTGAAATGAAACCCCACCTCACCCATTTGAGCCGAACGTTCCTCGCGGCGGTTTTGCTGGTCCTGGCCGGAACCTGCGCGCCCATCAGGGCCGAACCCTGGGGCGACTCCATATCGGGGCTTTACCTCACTGTCGACGGCGGCGCCCAGGTGCGCGTCACGCAGGCTGCTGACGGATCCTACGTCGGGAGAATCGTCTGGCTCAGAGACGACAAGGACCGCCAGGACAAGAACAACCCTGACCCAGCCCTTCAGGGAGTTCCCGTGAATGGTCTCGTCATCCTCCGTGGTTTTGCGGCCAATGGAGACACCAAGCGATGGGAGGGAGGGACCATCTATGATCCCAAGAACGGCAAGACCTACGACGGCTTCATCTGGCGCGACCCGGATAAGCCCGGAGTCCTCTTCCTCAAGGGCTATGTCCTCGGATTGAAGTGGCTAGGCCGCTCAACAACATGGACCGAGGAAAAGACGCTCCGCGACTGAGCGGCGCCGCGCATCAGAACTCTGTTGATAGAGTCAGGAAGTAATTCACGGTCGGCAGCACATTGTAGCCGTTGGAGGCCGCTGTCGCTCCGACTGAGCTCAAGACCTGGACCTTCCGGTCGATCGCGTTGTCCAGCTGGAACTTGATCTTGAACGAGCGCAGAAAGCTGCCCGGTGGCGTCTTGAATGCATATCCGCAGGCGAGGTCCATCATCCAGAATCCCGGGCTCTTGCCCTGTTGGACCGCGACCGGGGCGCCGCCGGGCTGCCCCGTCGACGTCTGCCCATAGAGGCCGAGATCAGGGTTCACGAGAGCGCTCGAGTAGATGACAAAGGAGCCTACATACTTGTCCCCGGCAGAGGCGAACCAGCCGGCCCGGTTGAAGACCGCCCCCACAGCGGCCGTTGAGTTTGGAACTCCGTTGGCGCCAAAGGCTCCCAGGGAGGCAACATTGAACGACGGCACTCCGGCATCTGTCTTGTAGACTGCGCGGTTGAGTGAGCCGTTGGCGTAGACGCTCAGGCCGCCGCCGATATAGTAGGTTCCCTCTACCTCGAGTCCGCTCAGCCACGCGCCCTTGGACTGGAAGAAGAGCGTATTGGTGGAATCGTTCGGATCCACGACCGAAGAGACGAGGTTGTTGATATCGATGAGGTAGACGTCCGCATCCGCATTGAACCTGTCGGTCTTGTAAACCGTCCCCAGCTGGTAGTTGACCGTCTGCTCCTCCTTGAGGTTGGACGGGTTGTAGCTTGTGCCCGTCGCGGAGAGATCTTTGGCATCATTTGGAACGTTCTCCTCGTCGGTCACGATTGGGTAAGCGATGCCTTTCGCCAGCTGCACGTAAGCTGACCAGTTAGGGGTGAATGAGAAGTTTGCTGCCAAGTGGGGCTCGATGTTCGTGTAGGTGCTGTTGCTGAAGTCTGGCTGCTCCGTCCCCTGGTTGACCGGGGCCTCCAGATCGATGGTGAAGTTGGAGTCCTTCACCCCCGCCTCGATGGTCAGGTTCTTTATGGGCTTCCAGATCAGGTCGGCGTAGGGCTGGAATGTCTTGTTGAAGACGTGCATGTACCACTGGTAGCCGGGCTTGTAGGAGGAGCCCTTCGTGTTCGCAGTGTCAATGTAGCCGAACATCATGCTGTCCTGGGGATTGGCGGCGGCGTATGCGGGGCTGTAGTCGAGAAGGTAGGCGTACCGGTCGGCTCGGACGTATTCCGCCCATACACCGACCTGCTCCTCAAGGGAGGTGTCCTCCCCGTGCACAAGCGCCAGGTAGTCGCCAAACGCCCGGTAGGCGTTGACCTTGATCCGGCCGCCCGGGTCATCGTTGTTGAGGATACCCGTCGCCTTGGGTTCATCCCCGCCAGTGTCGGGCAGCGTGTTGTCCGAGGAGTTCTCATAGGCCGGACCGGCATATGACGCCCCCGGGTACTTCGTCACCGACGCGCCGGACACGGGATCCACTGAGCTTTCATGGCTGTCGTTGTTGTAGGCGTACGTGTACGCCTTGTCCTTAAGCCCGAAGCCGTCTCCGAACTTGGTGTCGATGCCGATGTACTCGAAGTCCGCCTGCTTCTGCTGGTAGTTGTATGGGTAGTAGTTGTCGTTCGGATCAAACGGATTGTCATCCAGGCCGTAGTTCCTTCCAAACTGGTTGATCTGCGCCTGGGTGGCCGTTCCCGGGTTGTTGAACTTGATGTTGTTGTAGTTGCCCACGAGCGTGAGGGTCGTGTTGCTGCCGATTGGCTGGACATATTTGATGTAGTATGTGTTGCGCTGGAGGTACGAGAAACTGCGATAGCCGTCGGAGCTCATGTACTGGTAGGTCGCCACCAGGGAGCTGCCATCAAGCTTAGGCAGGACGCCGGTGTTGACCTCAAGGTTGCCGAGGAAGGTGTTCCAGGAACCGTCGGAAAGCGTCAAAACGGTGGCCTCGTCCGACCTCGGGTCCTTTGAGAGGAGCCCGATTGAGCCACCAAACGTATTTTCCCCGATGTCCGCGGCCGTCCCCGGTCCACGCTCAACGACCTCACCGCCCAAGACCTTCGCGGGAAAGTAGCTGGTCGTGTGGTGCGTCTCGCCGTTGGCGTCTCCGAAAGGAATGCCGTCATACGTTACATTGAACTGTCCGTCCTGGAATCCGCGCATCGAGAGCATCTTCGACTCGCTGAGTCCGGGACCCTCGGTCTCGATGTTGACCACGCTTGGCGCGAGGTTCGCGATCGTCGCGTAGTCGGCCGTGGGGGCTATCTGATTGTTGATCGTCTGCGCGCTGATCACCGACTGCGGCTCAAGGGCGTTGAGACTGCTCTCGGTGACGGCCTGGGTTTGCGCGGAGGTCGGCGAGCTGAAGACCTCCACTTCGGCGAGACGAACGGGTCCGCCGGACGATTCCGGAGCGCCGGCCGCGGGGGCAAGAGGCGAAGCCGGTGAGGCCGTATCGGCATCGCCGAAGGCCGGAATGCACAGGAGCGCAAGGACCACGAAGGTGGAGGCCAAGCCTCTGAAGGACGAATGCGGTGAAGTGTGGCTTAGGTGGGTCACGGGCAGAAGATAGCCCGTGCCGGCTACGGCGAGGTGGCGTAACCGTGACAACCCCGAAACAATATCCACACGCCAGCGGCCTAACGGATTCCTCAGTCAACACGGAGAAAGGCGCTCCGCCCCCGGGCTGAGGACCCGCGCATCCGGCGCGAATGGTGACTCCTCCGCTAGTGCCCTATTGCAGCGCCGTGCGGATCCAGTCGGCCTCCTGAATGCTCATGCCTCTCGGATCCAGCGAATCAAGCACCTCCTTTGCCTCGGACTTGCGTCCCAGATTGGCAAGGGTTGCGCCGTACGCGAACGCGACTGCGGGAGACTTTCGCCAGTCGTGCGCCACCGGCTCCAGGAGCGCCATCGCCCTCGACGCCTGGCCCGACCAGACAAGCACGAACGCGTAGGTCGCTCGGTAAGCCAGACTGCCCGGCTCGTGGCTGAAGTTTTCCTCGGCGAGACGTCTGATGCGCTCCTGGCTCCCCTGGTCCGTGAGGGCGCCAAAGTAGGCAAAATTGTTCGCAATGTTGCGATCTGCCGGTCGGAGACCATTAAGGCGGCTGAAGGCCTTGTACTGTCCCAGGGCGTCTCGTTGGACTTGATAGAGGCGGGCCAGCGTGCCGAGCGCCATGTACGACTGGTCCGGGCGCTCGGCGGCGATCCAGAGCAGCTCCGAGGCCTCCTTCGGATAACCCCATGCGTAAAGGGAGTCCCCCGCAAAGAGCGCGTGGGCAGGGCTCAGCCGCGCGTGGGCGCTGAGGCTGTTCCAATACGACAGGGCTCCCCCCTCATCTCCCAATTGGCGGCTAGCAACAAAGCCGTAAGCCCAGCCGATGAACCCGAGTTCGGTTCCCCATTCGCAGCGCTCGACCCAGGTCTTCAGCTCCGGCCATCTACTCCTGGTCCTCAGAGCCTCTGCTACACCCAGTGCGACCGGGGGCCTGCGGACGCCGTTGGGATCAAGCGATCCAGACCAGCGGATCGCCTCGTCGCCCTGCCCCGCCTCGGTGAGCCAACCCATGAGCTGGGCTGCCTGCGCCGGATTTGAGCGGCCCTTCGCCTCGAGTTGAGCCAGCATATCGCCGAAGCTAGACGGGTCGGAATCGGACAAAGCCCGCAGGCAGGTCGGAATATCGCCCAGAGTGCAGCGGGGGTGCCCGCGCAGATCCCCCGCCCAGTGCGCGGTCGCCTTGCGGTCAACGTGGGCCTGGGCGTCAGCCAGAAGCGCCCGCAGCGCGGCTACACCCCACCTGTCATCCGGGGCCCATCGGCCGAGAAGGGACTGGCCGCGTCCGCGATCGTCGCTCGAACCCGTCTGGAGGCATACGATCCCAAGGGGGACCTCGTCGGCAGCCACATCCTGGACGCCGGCCGCCCTGTCGGCGGCCAGAGCCGCCTGAAAATCATCGCGCGCCACTGCGAACTGCCCGCTGCGGCGCGCCAGTTCTCCGGATACTCTGAGCGCCCGCGGCGATCCGTGCGCGGTCGTTGAATTCAGGAAGCCCAGGGCCTCCTGGGCCTGGTCCACGTCATCCGAAAGGATCGACGCCTCGGCCCATGCAATCACCTCGTCAGGACGGTAGCTGCTCACCACGGCCGCCTTCCTCGCATAGCCCACAGCGACGGCATGATTGCCTTTTCTCCACGCAAGTTCCGACGCAAGGGCCCATGACTCCGGAAGCTCGGGCTTGACTTCAAGCGCGCTCTGAACGGCGGCCGCAGCGCGATCAAGCCGACCCGCATTGAGCCATTGGCGGGCGATGCGCAGGGAATTGGTCTGGGACCAGTGGCGGTAGCCCCAGAACGCAAGTCCGGCGACCAGGAGCAGCGAGGGCAAACCGACCTGCAGCGCCTTCTTTAGCCCAGGCCGAGCATCGAGGACGTCAAGGAAGGCCCACAGGTGCTCCCGGCTGTCTCGTGCCATCAGACCCCTCAGCTTCCTGAAGCGGGGCTGCAGGGAATTGGCAGGATCCTCGTGCGAATCAGGTGGGTTTGGCATGGGGGTCATAGGCCTAAGGGCTTCAGGCGTCTAAAGAATTCCTGGAGCGTCGGCTGAGAGGCGATCTCCTTCCATGGCCGGTTGCTCGAAACAAGGACAAACAGCTGATCCCTTGGCCGGTTGAAGCCAAAGCGCCACGCCAGCCCGAGGACGCGCGTCGTCGAGTACGGATCGACGAACGCGAGGGGATGCCTGCCATAGAGATGCCAAAACCACACATGGGTTTCGTACCTGTCATGCTCAAATAGCCGGAATTCCGCAGGGGCCAGCATCCTTCCTTCGATTCCGAGTTCGGCGCGCTCATCCGCGACGGGCTTAGACTCCCATCCGGTGCCTGGCCAGCATGCGTCCGGGGTGTGAAGTTCGACCAAGCTGACAGGCGCCTGCCCGGGCCTCCAATAGGCGACGTAAAGGGTCAAGTGGGCGCTTTGCGGCATGGATCCCGTGGAATATACCCGCTCGACCAGCGCGTTGGTGCCCAGCACCTCCTTGTATCGATCCAAACCTGCCGTTGTCTTTGCGCTCCATCCAGGGGACGGCGCCGGAAGGAGAGCCTCCAAATTCGGCATACGTCCTGGGCGCTCCAGCAACGGCTCGACGCGCATCAAAAGGACGCCGCCTGAAAAGGCGACCAGCAACAGGGCGGCGGCAAGTATCCACTGAAGCAGCGGTGACCGGCCCGTGGATGCAGTAGGAGCCTCGACCGTTTCAGGAGGTCGAACGACCTCGCCCCGGTGAAGCCAGATGGCAAAAGCCGCCACGAGGATCGTCGTAACGATGAGAATCGATGCGCCGGTGAAGTCATGCCAGCGCCCCTCAATGCCAACGCCCGCATTGGCAAGCAGCGTCAGCAGCAGCGATCGCAGAAAATTCATGCTGAGGCCTATCACCGGCGTGAGGAAGATCACGAGCATCCGACTCCGGTGACGGCGCACGAGGAGGGCCGAGAGAAACAGCCCGGCAACCGTGCAGGAAATGAGGCTGCGCACACCGCTGCAGGCCTCGCTAACCCCCACGCTGGTCCGAGCCAGCTCGATCACATTGCCGCTCCGGTAGGCAGCGATCCCGAAGGCCTCAAAGGCACGCACGACGCCCTCTGTTACCCGGCCCTGGAGCAGGGCCGAGAGCTTTGAGTAGGTCCCCGGCGGCGGCGGGGTCGCGAACATCCACAGGATGATCGCGATGAACGCCGGCCAGTTGAACGGAATAAACCGCAGGCGTTGGTCCGCGAGACCGAGCCAAGCCGCGCCGAGGGCGAAGACAAGGGATGCCGCGAGCAGAAACTCCGCCATTGCGTGGTTCCAGCCCATTGCAGACGCATCAAGGATAGCTACAGCGAGCGCCCCCAGGCTGAGAAGGACCAGCAACACGCCCACTGCGGTCGGTGCGATCCCCGGGCGCAGGAATCGCGGGTTGGGGTCTCGCCGACTCTCGAAGGCCAGAATTCCTGCGAGGAAAGGAAGGAAGATGCCGTGCGTCAGGTCGTCGTCATGCCGCCATTCGGGCCAGAGAAGGAACGAGAAAGCGAGTGCAGCCGCGCAGAGCGCGAGGGCGTTGACTTTCGAGAGCCAAGGCAGCGAGCTAAACGTGGAGCAGCGCGATGCTGGCAGCTTCATGGGCAACCCCTATTCTCAGAGCATGGGGCCCGAGGCAAGACGGCTCTCGCGCTTAACGGCCGCTTTCAGCAGCTGGCCGGTTGAAACTGGAGCTGGCGCCTGCGCCGGACCACAAGCCCGTAACAGCCCAAAACGCCCAGCAAAGGCAGCCAAGTAGCCACCTCGGGAATCGGCTTTCCGTTAATCTCGGCCTCGGACGTCTGGTAGACGAGAAGCCCGCTCGCGTTGAGCGCCGTGCTCGTGCTGCTCCCGGTAATGCCGTTGGTGTTGTCAACGACGACCACGAGGTAGTTGGTTCCTATCTTGAATGTCGCGTTGTTCGCCGTGCCCGTACCGTAGTTCTGAAGGGTGATCTGGGAGGTGTTGCTCCATGCACTGGTGAGGGTTGCCGAAGCGGTGCCCGTGGGGATCGTGGTGCCGCTATTGGTCGGATTCACGTAGACCGAATACTGGTCGTCAGCCGCAAGGGTCATCGTGATCTGGACGTCATTGCTCACGGTCCCGTACCCTGTGCCGGTGATGGTGAAAGCAAGGGTGTAAATATAGACGCCCTCATTACCGCCCGTGTTGCCGTTGCCGGGAAGAAAGTCACCGCCCGTGTTCGGCGAGACTCCCGACGAAATGTCGGCTCCGGGAGCGGTGATCCACTGCGCGGCATAGGTGTTGGGCGTGTAGCCCGAGCTTGAAACGCTAGTAGAACTAATCACATAAGCCGCGCCTTGGTAGGTCGCGCTGGAGTTGGCGCCCCCGTTGGTCGAGGCGTAAGTAACGTTCCAGTTGGCATCTTGCGTTCCTCCCGCCGCAAGCGATCCGCTTGAATTTTGGCCCGTGTAGTAGAGCCCCGTGATATTGGTGGCTGTTCCGCCATAGACTTCGGCACGCGCACCGCACACCACCATCGCCACCACGGCGAGGAGCGGACGAAAGAGTCGGGAAGCGTTGTAAGGTGACAGGTTCACGGTCTTGACAGCACTAACGTCACCCTATCCCTGACCTTTCGCAATCGGGGTAACTACGTAATCACCTTATATCACTTAAAATTCTCCCATGTATAAGGTTATAACGAAGTGACCGTTTGGATTATGGCCTCCCATTTGCGTGCGTCAACCCATCAGGCCGGACGCCCGAAATTTCCTATCGAAGGGGCGCCCATTAATCGCAATCATTTGCGGGTTAGGTCCCCCCACCATGTCCTACGGAACCATCGCTTGGAAAAGGAACCTAGCCCTCGCGGCAGTCGCCGGGGCCGCCCTCCTTTCTACCATGCTGTGGCTGGCCCTGCCGCATTTGCCGTCGCAGCTGCTGCAATTTGACGGCGAACACGGAAACATCGCAGCGGCCCTCATTCGCGGCGAGGGGTTTGCCGACCCGTTCGGAACCCCATCGGGTCCAACGGCATGGATTCCCCCTGTGTTCCCGTGCTACGTCGCGGCGGTGTTCGCAGTCTTTGGCATCAAGACAACCGCCTCCGCTTTTGCCCTGCTGGTCTTGGATGCGGTTTTTGCCGCTCTCTGTGTTCTGTGCACCGCCTCCATTCTCGATCTTCGTGGCCAGTCCTCGCTCAAACCCTGGTTCGCCGCTGCGCTTCTCGCCCTGACCTGGCTCCACGAGGCGGCGATCGGGCCATGGCTCTCCACAACCTGGTTCGTGGCCGCCCTTGCCGCAGCCTTCCTGATGGCCGTCGCCGCCATTCTCTCTGGACGGGGACGAATCTGGTGGTGGCTCCTGGGCCTCACCGGGGCCGCCCTGAGCGGCACCCACGCGGGCAGCGCGGCCGCGTGCCTGGCAACCTTGTGCGCGCTCTGGCTGATTCTTGCTCGACAGCGTGCACGGGTGGAGCGGACCGGCGGGCTCAGGGCCCTCACTCGGACGGCCGCCCTGCCTTTAGCCGCCCTGGCGGCTTGCGCGCTCGTGATCGGCCCATGGACGGCACGAAACTGGGCCGTCTTCCACCGGATCATACCACTGAAGTCGTCGGGGTGGTTCGAAATCGAGCTGGCCGAAGGCCACACGAGCAACGGCGTCCTCAATGACGCCGTGATGCTCGCTCACCACCCCTACAGCAATCCACGGCTGCTGATCGACTACACCCTCAAGGGAGAGGACGCATTTCTAGAGGAATACCGACCCAAGGCGAAGGCGCTCGTCGCCGAAGCACCCATGGAATTCGTGCGCCATGTTGGCCAGCGCGCGCTCAGCGTATTCAGCTACTGTGAGACGGCCCCGCACGCATTGGTGAGCAGACTAAAGCTGAGCCGGACGGATGCCGACGCGCTGGTTCGCGCGGACCTTGCCGCAAGTCTTTCTCAATCGCAGCCCGTCGTATGGACAAGCCTCGGCCTTTCGCCCGCTCAATTTGAGGGACGCCTTCACGGTCTGGGTGTCGCGGACCCAAGACTTGTCCTGCGCGACTGGATGAACGCAAAGGCCGCAATGCTCCGGGGGGAGACAGAGCCGGTGCACATGCTCTCCAGCATCGCTATGGCGGGGCTACCCTCCGCGTGCCTCCTGGGAACCCTTGCGCTGCGGCGCAGGAGGACTGACCCCGTTTTTGCTCTCGTCGCTCTTTTCTACGTCGTGGCACTGCTTCCTAACGTCGTGATCACCCATTACTCGACCCACCAGCTCCACTTCCTGGGCTTCCACGCATTCTTCCTCGTGAGCCTAGGGGCCGCGCTCCTGTGTGAGCTGTCGCAGCTCAGGGCGGATTCAATACCATAACCTCAATGGCCGGGATCTGGGCGCCGCGTATGCGCCGAGAATGCCAAGATGTGGTTGCCGAACCCCAGGCGCACCGCCATGTTTGAGGGGCGTTTGGATGCCCGCGGAACGCTGCAGGTGCCTTCGGGCCTGAACGCTTGGATCAATATCCCTCAGTCATCGGCACCCCAGCGACCTAACCCCCAATGAACCACGCCCGCCTACCCATCCTCATGGCCTGCGCACTGTGTGCAGCCCCTTACATAGCTTCGGCCCAGACCCCCAGCGTTCCCGACTGGGCCCTGCCCGGATCCGCAACCCACCATCAGGTGCCGCCACCAGCCGGCTTTCACCGCGCAAGCCGGACTCTCGAGGCGCCGATTGGCCTCTTCGAAGGGCAGTCCGACGTCGGAGGAGCCCTCGTGGCAGGCAGCTCCCAATTCGATCCCGTCTCCCGACAGTACACGATCAACTCCGCCGGCTATAATATCTGGTATAATCGCGATGAGTTCCGCTATCTCTGGAAGAGGGCAACGGGAGACGTGTCGCTCGCAGTCGACGTTACGTTCCCGAACCCGGCCGGTTACGGGGACCGTAAGGTGGTCCTCGTCATTAGGCAGGACCTCGCCGACGACTCCAAGGAAGTGATGACGGCGCTGCACGGCGCGGGACTGATCCACCTTGCCCAGCGTCCGGAAAAGAACGCCGACATCAAGGAGGCCTACCGGATCGAAGCAACGGCCAAGACAACAAAGGCTCCCACGAGGATCGGCATCGAGAAGCACGGCGACTCGTTTGCACTTTTTGTAAGCCTCAACGGGGAGCCGATGCACCAGGCCGGCCCCTCTGTCATCCTCCATGTCGAAGAGCCCTTTTACGTGGGCGTCGGGTTCTGCTCCCACCTTCCCGCGACTTCGGACACGGCTGTCCTTTCCAACGTCGTCTTCGAGAATTCCGCCAGCCAGATCCGGTGAGGCGCCGCGCCCCCCGCGGACAAGGGACCGCTACGGCAACTTGCCAGGGGGCGCCGCCGGGCCCGAAGGCCTTGCCGCAGCCGGCGGCCCCGACCAGACCGCGCTGCGTTTGACGCGGTTGAGGTTGGCAGCGACATCCTTGGCCGCCTGGGTCTGCACTCCCGGCTTGTTGAGGAAGCCAAGGTCGCGGAACCAATCCAAGAAGCGCTCAGGCCAGGTGCCGTAGGCGATGAAGCCCCGGTCCGTCAGTCCCCCGGACGAGGGCGGTTCGTCGGGGCCCACTTTATCTCCCGGATGGTGCCCACGCGCGTAGATATGCATCTCCACGTTGGGGACCCCGTCGTCGAGCAGCGCAGTGAAATACTCCGTGGCCCAGACGGCATGAATCCAGTCACCCCATCCGGCGCACGTGATGAACGCCGGGGGGGTGTCACGCGGGATCGGAGGCGTCGCGCCGCGCGCGAACGGCGAAGGCCCTGGATAGATGATACCCGCGAAGTCAGGCCTCGATGACACCTTCGCCAACAAGTTTCCCAGGACATCGTTGCGTCTGTCGAACTCGGCCCACTGGAGCGTGCAGGCCGCAGCCAGCTCCGCACCCGCCGAGAACCCCATGATGCCGATCTTGTTCGGGTCGAGGTTCCAGTCCTTCGCATGGGCGCGAACCAGCTTGATCGCCTGGAGGGCGTCATTGACACCGTCCACCTTCGGCTCGTAGCCGTCACTGCGCAGGCGGTTTCGCAGGATGATCGTGCTGATGCCGTAATTGTAGAAGAAGTGTACCTCGTCTGCGCCCTCCCCTCCGACATTCAAGGTGCGGTGCCCCCCACCCGCTGCGAGGATAATGGCCGCCCCCGTGTTGAGGGCTGCATTGCCCGGATGGAACTCGATCGACGGATTGTGGATGTTGACGATGGCCCCAATCTCGCCGGGGCCCCACATCATGTACTTTTCCGGCTCACGGATCCTGCTCTGGTTGAGGTAGGGCGAATCCGGGGAATACAGGGGAATGACGACGCCCCCTGGCAAAATAGGCTGCGGGGCGTAGGTCTTGTCGGTCATCGGGCCTGGCGCCGGCACGTTCATCGGAGGAGGAGGTGGGGGCAGCACGGCCTCGGCGACGGCCGCCGTCGAATGGATTTCGTCAGCCAGGGCGTGTCGGCCCGGTGATAGCAGAATGGATGTGGTGAGGGCGAGAAGGGGGGCTAGCTTCGTAGCGCGCATGGAGGTGTGGGGTTGTTTTTGGAATCGCCTCGCAACCCGTTGGGATTGAGCGGAAGCGGATTGAGTCTTGAAAATGTTTGGCCCCAGGCAACCTAGGGCTTCCTCGGCCAAAAGGTCTAGACGTTGGCCAACCTGCCCGTCGAGTCCCCGAAACGCTCGAGGCCAGTAACTCCCGCGGTATCCGCGAGATTAAGGAACAGGTTCGAAAGGGGCTTGGAGCCATGCTTCACAAAACGCCCGCTGTGGAAGGCCCCGCCGCCGGAACCCGCAAGGAGCACGGGAAGGTTTTCGTGGGTATGGCGATTGCCATCAGCGTTGCCACTGCCGTAAACGATGCGGGAGTTGTGGAGCAGGGAATGGCCATCTACATCGCGAATGGAGTCCATCCGCGACAGGAACCGCGAGAACTGTTCGGCGTACCAGCGGTCGATCTGCGCCACCTTTTCAATGCGCTCCGGATTGCCCTGGTGGTGCGAAAGATCATGGTGCCCCTCGGTGATGCCGATCTCGCTAAAGGAGCGGTTGTCCCCGTCGTGGCCCAGGACGAAGGTCGCGACGCGCGTCGAGTCGGTCTGGAAGGCAAGCAGCATGATGTCGTACATCAGATCGACGTACTCGACCTGCTTCGCAGGAATGCCGGCTGGCGTTGCCTGGTCCGGGTCGACATTGGGCCCGAACTGCTCCGCATTTTGAATGCGTTTCTCGACATCGCGTATGCCCGTAAGGTACTGGTCCAGCTTGTCCCTGTCCTTAAGGGTTAGGCGGCGCTGCATGTCTCGAGCGTCAGCCATGACAAAGTCCAGCACGCTGCGCCTGTCCATCATCCGTCTCTGGGAGTTTCGGGCACGCTCGCCGTGGTTGCCTGCACCGAACAGCCGCTCAAAGGCCAGCCGTGGGTTTGACTCCGGGGTCATAGGCGTCGTCGGGGACTGCCAGGAGATATTGTACTGGTAGGCGCACGAATAGCCCGAGTCGCAGTCGGCCGACTTCCGGGTGGAGTCGCAGCACAGCTCTATCGAGGGGAAGCGCGTGAGGTGGCCGACATGGTCCGCGATGACCTGGTCGATCGAGATGCCCGCACGGATGTCGGTGGCGCTCTTGTTCAGCCTGACGCCGGTAAGGAAGACCGCGTTGCCGCGGGCATGGTCGCCGCCGCCATCGTTGCCGGGATTTGCGTTCAAGTGCGCGAGCCCCGAGAGCACCTGGATTTGGCTGCGCACGCCCTCGAGGGGCTGCAACGTGGGGCTGAAACTGAAGTCCGTCTCCCCACCCGACGGCCACCAGCGGCTAGGAATCGCCCCGTTGGGGAAAAAGACGAACGCCGTTCTCAGCGGCGCGCCCGTCGCCGTCGTCGCCAACCGGATGTCCTCCGTGGTTGCGGCGAGCATCTTGGCGGTGAGCAGGGAGCCGAAGGTTGGAAGGGCGACGCAGGCGCCGAGCCCGCGCAGGAAATGGCGCCGGCTCATGGCCGCTATGTGTCTGTCCGTGGCTGACTCTTGGGGGGTGTGCATGGGGAGTGCTCTAATGGGGAAAATCCTCTGGCGACAAGCTGACGGGCTCGTTTGCAGCCATGTCCTGGCGTCCGAGCTGGCGGCGCTGCTGGAAAGGTGCTGAGTTTATGATTCCTTGCAAGAGCACAGAGGGCCGGCCGCCCGACTCTTCGAGGCGCTCCACGAGCCTGTCCACAGTCTCGACGTCATAGTAGTCGAGCGTTCGCCCGAGAGCATACGTGAGCAGCTTCTCTGTGATGCAGTAATAGAAGTCGCGGAGGTGCTTCGTCGCGAGGATGTGCTTGAGTTCGCGCACGTCGGCGAACGTCTCCCCCGTGATCAGCTTGCCGCTCGGGTCGATCGGGCGGTTCAGCTCCCCATCGCGCCACCCGCCCATGGCATTGAAGTTCTCGAGGGCGAGGCCAAGAGGGTCCATCCGGCTGTGGCAGGAGGCGCAGGACTTGTTGGTCGCATGAAGAGCCAGGTTCTCGCGAAGGGTCATCGTTCGCAGCTTCTCCGGGCTTGCTGCATCCTCCAGCGCGGGGATGTTGGGCGGAGGCGGGGGCGGCCGCGTCCCCAAGATGGAGTCGAGGATGAACACGCCCCGCTTAACCGGCGATGTGCGCGTCGGATTGGAGGTGACAGCAAGGACCGTGCCCTGCGTGAGAACGCCGCCGCGCGGACTGTCCGCAGGAAGCATGACCTTGCGCATTTCCTTGCCGGTCACACCCGGGATGCCGTAATGCCTGGCAAGGTCCTCGTTAAGAAACGTGTAGTTGCTCTCGATCAGCTCGACCAGGCTGCGGTCCTCCTTGATGATGTAGGCGAAGACCATCTCGGACTCCCTCCTCATTGAATCGCGCAACGCGTCCGTCAGCTGGGGCTTTGGTGCTCGGAATACGGCAAAGAATGCCGTCCGCGCCTCGGCGAATTCCTTCTTTTCCTGGGCCGAGCGTTTTTCCTCTGGGATACGGCTGATGCGCCGGAAGGTATCCATCGCCTTGTCGACCGCGGGATCCGAGTGCTCGCGCAAGTAGACTGCAAGCGGGTTGATCTGCACATTGGAGATGTCGCGCGCCTCCAGCCACTGCCCCGTAAAATTGCTCACGAACTCAGAGCTTCGCGGGTCCGCCAGCATGCGCGCGAGCTGGGCGGGGAGCTGGACCCGCAGCTGTCGCCTCTCTGCCAGGCCGAAGAGCTCGGCATCCGGCATCGACGACCAAAGAAAGTAGGACAGCCGGCAGGCCAGCGCGTATTCGTCGACAAGCGGATAGATCTGCCCCGACTGAAGCGGCTCTACGCCTTCCTCACGGAAGATGAACCGAGGCGACGCCAGCACGGCTACCATGGCCTGGGCGACGCCCGCTTCAAAGGTGCTTCCCGGCTGGGACGAGACCGTTTGCGCCAGATCGACGAGTCTCGTGACGGTCGGCGTGTCCACCGGACGCCGGAAGGCGCGATACGCAAATGCTCGGAGCAGCTCGGCTGCGTACCTCTTGCGGCTCGAGGTAATCCACGGAACCTTGCGCGGGAAAAAACGGATGTAGTTAGCCGGCTGCACCCAATATTCCTGGGACGCCGGGCCGAGCACGGTGACGGAAGTCAGGCGAAGGCGCAGGAGCCTCTTCTGGTCCCGGTCCGGACCGACCGGCCGGATCTCGAAAGTGAGCGCATGATCGCCCTGCTTCCAGTCGCAATCGAAGGTGAACTCGAAGATCTTGTCACCTTCGCGGACGAATTCCTGGTCGATCAGGGTTTGGCCGTCGGCCTTGAACACCAGACGGCACCGGTTCAAATCAAACTGGTCGTCGACATAGGCTTCCACGGCCCGGAGGTTGACGGCCACCTGGTACCTCCCGGCATGGTCGGCCCGGAACGCCGCCGCAACGGTGGCCGGCGTGTAATAGCTCAGGTCCAGAGCGTCGCCCAGGACCTTTGGCGGCGGGCGCTTGAACGGTCCTTCGGCCGCCGTAGCGTCCTTTCCCGAGGTTCCGGCTCCCCCGAGTGTTGCCGGCGACTCCACCTTGACGGTGACGAACTGCCGCCCAAGCAGCATCTGCTTGGCTTCCACCCTTGGTTGGGACGGTACTGCCTGCGCAACGATCGTCTGAGCGGAGTCCAAATACCGCTCAAGAAGCATGGGGGAAATGGTCAAAACATCGCCGATGTTATCGAAACCCTGTCCCGTATCGTCTGCCGGGAACTCCTTCAGGGTGTCGAAATCGATGCCGGTGAGATCGCGGACAGTGTTGCGGTACTCCACGCGGTTCAGCCGTCTCAGGGTCACCCGGCCCGGGTCGGGATGGGCGGGATCAAGGCGGAAGGCCTCGAGCTTAATCCAGGTCATCAACTTCCCCATGTCCTCGGATGGAACCCGGGGCTTGCCTGCCGGCGGCATGATCCCGGCTCGCACGTTTTTCATCACTCTCCACCAAAGGGCGTGGTTGCCGATGTCGCTGTCACTCTTGAACTCGTCCAGCTGCACCCCTCCCTTGTCGGCGCCGTCGGCGTGGCAGTCGTAGCAGTACTGGTCGAGGATCGGCTCAATTTCCCGGCTGTAGGATGCGAGCGGACCTTCATCGGCTCGGGCTGCCAGCACAAACACCAGAGCCATCGCAAAGACCCCCACCCAATCCTGGTTTTTCCTGCCTAGGCGCGAGCGAGCACGGATAGGGGCAAAAATCATGGGGTGCGAAAACCGATAACTAGATTCCAACCTCTGGCAACGCCGTCCCGCGTTTTTTTGCGCGCCATTGATTTCCTTTGCGGCAAACAATCTCAATTCGCATTTTACTTTGGTGAACCGCCACCTCTGCGCTACTCGCTTGAGGTCGCGATACAGTTCCAGCTGCTTTCCCTAGGATCCACCGCCGCATGAACCTCAATCCCCCTGCCCTCGCATCGATCGCTGTTTCCGTAATTTTGGCATCGGCCGCCCTCGGCTCGCCTCCGGCCGACTACAAGGGCCGGCCGTTTTCCGACGAGTTCCACAATACTGGCCCGGCCAATATTCCAGGCATCGTCCAGTGCGCGCTGTACGACCTTGGGGGAGAGGGCGTCGCCTACCATGATACGACACCTGAAAACGAAGGGAGCGATGTCCTGAACCGCCAGACCACGCCTAACAACCATCAGCGGGCGCATGCGGGCGACTACATTTGGCACTTCAGGGCCAACGAGGCGGTTGACCTTTCCTACGTCAAGGACTGGGCCGACTTGAACCACCCCAATGCAGTGAGCCCACCTATCAACCAATTCTACATAGGGTGGGCCGACGACGGGGAGTGGACTAACTACACCGTGAACGTCCGCGAGCCCGGGACCTACACCATCAAGGCTCTATACTCCTACAAGGAGACGGACGTCTCGTTTGATCTGAACGGTAAACCAGCCGCGCGCTGCCACGTTCCCCGTGCGACGCAGGGATGGCACTATTGGGACTTCGGCCAGATCGGGACGATCGACTTTCCGGCGGCGGGCCTTCAGCTGATCACCTTCCATTACGTCCGCGGAAACAATTGGGCCTTTTGGGTCTTTGAGAAGGTATTGGATCCCAGGAAGCCGGCCAGATGACCCAGCAAAGGCGCGCTGGCTCTTGGCGCACAGAGAAGACACCCTTTCTCGTGTGACCGAGAAAGAGGTGGGCCGACCGAATCCGGGAAGTCTAGGCCTGGTGGCCTATTTGGTTTCCTTGCGCGGGCACGTGCTCCAGCCGAAGGGCAGATAGCCCGGGCAAAAGCCGAGCAGCGCTGTCAGCAAGGGAAGAATGCCGACAAGGCCCCACCAGCTCCTGAAGTGGTAACCTATGCTGAGGATGGCAAAACCGGCGATGACGCGGATGACTCGATCGGCGGAGCCGACGTTGTTTTTCATGGGGTGTTTTTTTGGGTTTGTTGACGCAGCCGAAACGGGTCATGTCGCCTCCGGCGTTTCTTGCGCCCGAACAACGGGCCAGCCGCTTGCGACCCACTCGCGAAAGCCGCCGGCGTTTGACGCCCGGTGCCCCTCTGCGGCGAGAATCTGAGCGGCCATGCCCGCGCGGCCGCCGACGGCGCAATAGAGAAGTATCTCTCGTCCTCCCGAATCCGCCAGAAAGCGTGACCACTTCTTGCGGTCACCCTTGAGGTCGCTCAGCGGAAGCAGCGCCGCAGACTGCGCAACTCCCGCCTCCCATTCCTTTGGCTCGCGCACGTCCACAAGCAGGGCCTCGCCGCTGCGGATATGGGCAAAGCAGTCTGCGGGTGCGACTCTGGGTGCCGGTGAGAACATGGCTTTAAATATTTGGGTCAGTTTCATGATAGATCCTCGACCTGGGCCGCGGGCGCGGATGGGGGGCGCTGGAGACTGCCAGCATGCGCCATGTAGCAGTTAAGCGGCACCGCCACCGGGCTTATTAGCAGCGAGGCAATCGTCCCAAACAGCAGAGAAATTGTCAGTGCCTGGAAAATGGGGTCGCTCAGGATGACCACTCCCCCGACCACGACGGCGAGCGCCGTAAGCATCATCGGCCAGAAGCGCACCGCACCGGACTCGATATGGGCTTCGGCCAGGGTCCGTCCGTGGCCCGGGTGCAGCTTTATGAAGTCCCCGAGAATAATCGAGTTTCTCACTACAATGCCCGCTCCTGCCATGAACCCTATCATTGACGTGGCCGTGAAAAACGCACCCAAAAAGGCGTAGGCGAGCAAGATTCCCACTGGCGAGAAGGGAATGACGGTCATCACGACTAGGGGCGTCGTGTAGTTTTGCACCCAACCGACCATGAGCGTGTCGACGGGGAGAAGAGCGTGAATGCGCTCACACACGAGGGAGGAGGCACGCGGGGCCAACGCCTCGCGCCACCTGCCGACACTCACGAACGTCCACATTCTGGCGCGCAGGAAGGAGGGCTTAGAAGTCTTCTATTCCATCGAGGAACCCGGCATCTTGAAACTCTGCGACCTGGCTTTCGGCAGCCTCCATGAACAGATCGCAAAGCAGGCCGGCGCCTTCGACAGGGCGCCAATGCGCGAGCAAAGGCCGGCCCCGAGCGGGCGGCCCTCCCCCAATCCTAAATCACTCGTCAAACCTCGGTTCCCCGTGGTCGCTTAGAGATTGAGCGTTGCCTGGACGTAGAGGTAGTCGGCGTCCTTGGAGCCCACCTTGCTCAGAGACTCCCTGACGTAGTCTCCACGAAAGAAATGGCCAGCCCCGGCCTCAATCAGGAAGCCCTTGGTTGGCGTCCAGCCGCCAATGAGGTCGGCCTCCTGCCCCAGGTTGGAGCTGTAATTGGGATTGATGCCGAAACCCTTGCCGCTTCCGGCCGTGACCCCTGGGGTATTCCTGGGCACCCCTGCTACGTTGTACCAGTAGTCGTTTGTGGTCTCGAGAAATTGCTGGTGAATGTCGACGGCAAGCCGGGTGCTCGCGCTCGTCTTCAGGGTGTAGGAGGCGCGGTAGTCGATGATGTTCTGGAGACTCGAGAGGTCCATCATCCCGTAGAGCCCATGGTTTGAGGGCAGCAGGTTCTGGAATGTCTGGCTGTCCTTGTCCGTTGCGCTGTGGTCGCCTGAGGCGGCGCTGATGATCAGGGCCAGCTTCGGACTAAGGATCGCATCGGTCCATGTGTAGCTTCCCTGAATGACGAAGGCCCACGCATTCTGGTCCAGCCGGGGCGCAGCCTTGGCGGCGGCGACCGTGGTCGCGGGGTAGACCGCCGTGCGATCCCCGAACTGCCACATCGCCTCGATCCCGTAGTCCCACGGCCCATAGGTCCGGGGTTTGGACTTCGCATGGTAGCCCAGTGTGTAGATGTCCTGTGGGCCCGTGAACCGGAAGGGAGCTGGCACCTCCGACCAGTTGTCGGTCACGATTCCACGCGCGACATTGCGGGCAAAGAGATAGGCCTCGTTCACGTTGCCCGTCGAAAGTGCGGGCAAATCAAGATAGGCGCCGGAAAGAGTGTCCTGGCTGTTGGATCGCTCGAAGTGGTCTCCGAAATTGCCTCCATCCACGTAGACAAGGTTGGCCGCAAACAGGTCGAGGCCGATGCTGGGCGACTGGTACCTCACCTTCAAGGCGTCAAAGGTGTGGGGTATATTGAGCCAAAAGGCGTTGCCCACGAGGCGCTGGTCCCCGTAGGTCAGTTCCTGCCTGCCGACTTTGACGGTCAATGGAAACTCCTTCGGGTCACCAATCTGCACATAGCCCATCTGCAGTTGCAGGGGGCCATCGTCCTCAGCCAGATTCTTTCCTGCAGCAGTTGCTGTGTAGCGGTTGTCTCCGAAAGAGTAGCTGGAGCGGCCCTCCACAAAGAACGTGACCCATGGGCTCGAATAGTCCGCGCGCAGGAACACCCTGTTCAGCCAGTAGTCGTTGCTGTTGTCGGTGGGCGAAGCCGAGAAGAAATCATAGTTGGATCCTGCATGCGTGGTGCCCGCGTCCGATTTGTTCTCGCTTCGGAACCTCTCGTTGATGCCGAAGTCCCAGCCGGCGAGCTCAGGGATCGCCTTGATGTTGTCGTCGATGACACCCGCCACCGGGGCTGCCGGCGACGGAGGCACGTACTGGGCGCTTGCGACCGTCGCCGTGGAGACAAGGAGCAGCAGCGTTGCCATGCTTGCCAAGTAGCCTGAATTCACCACGGAGGCGCCCTGGTCGGCACCGGTCCGCGGGGACCCGCCGTGGCGACGTAAAAGTCCATATACCAATTTCAATGCGCTTACATTCATGGTTCGGGGGGGGAGAGCCCGGCGAAAATCTGCACCAAGGGCGTTGTGCATCGGTGCGGCCGGGGTATTCGTATGAGTCCAAAAAGGCCCCGTTTGAAAACCCCTTAGTGGCAAAATGCCATATTAGCGGGGTGAATCGTTCCTATTAGTTGGCGTACTTGGAATAGGCCCACCCGGAACGATCCCAATGATCGCGCAAACGACGACGGCGCCCCAGGCCTTCGGCCTAAGGGCGACGTCTCGTGGCTCAGCTCAGCAGGGCAAAGCCCCGACCTGACTAAAACGAAACCTTCAGCGTGAGGGAAACGATGTTGTCCTCAAAACTCTGCCCGGGAGTGAGTGCGACGGGATAGTGGGAGTGGCCGGTCGTGGCCGAATAGTCGGCGCTCACCGTCAGATTGCGCGTCAGCGCATAGGTGACATCCACAGGAATCGAGGTTGTCCAGTCGTCGCGGACGGTCGGGAAATCGTAGCGGTGCCCGAGTTCCTTAAGCCCCACCGAGGCCGAAAGCTCCTTGGAGAAGACGTGCTTGTAGGTGAGATTCTCCACGGTTTCCTGGATGGACGAAGTGCCCGCGCTTGAGACGAAGTGCCAGACCTTTTCGGATGCGGTCAGCGTATCCGCCGGCGTGAAAGTGGCTGTCAGCTGCCCCTGCAGGAAGAGCCAAGTGTGGCGGGGAGCCGCGATTCCGGGATGGGCCGTGTCGCTGTAGCGGCGAAAGTCCGGACCCGTGAGGAGTTGCGCCTGCAGCCACGAGAAGGGTTTGCCCTCGAATCCGAGCAGCGCGCGGTTGTAGGTGTTATCCACGTCAACCAGGCTGTAATAGGGGTGGGCCTGAGTCTGCGAGCCCAGCCGCCAACCGGCCACAAACGCGAAGTCGGGCGTGATCTTGAACCCCAGGTCCAGACCCGCATTGACGTCGTCACGATTGATCCAGTTCGCGTAGCCCTTGTAGGCGCCGACGGGATTATGCTGGTCGATCAGAAGGTTGTAGTAGGTCGCGCTGTCCACCGCGCGAACGAACCAACCTGCCGCATCGTAGCGCAGGAAGGAGGTGTTGCGCTCCTGGATTTGATTGCGGCGCTCGCGCACGACCCCATAGCCAAGGTTGTTGTAGTAGTTGAACAGCTGGTCCTCCCTGCTCCCGTCCACGTAGAGGAGCGGATTGTCGATCGAGAACGACCAGGCGCCGGAACTTCCCGCGGAGTCGAACGTCAGGTTGTTGCGCAGGTTGTCCTCGCGCGCCACTGCGGTGTACTCGATGTAGTCCGCCGAATAGGCAACGGTTAGCGTCTTAAGGAAACTGGAATCCCGTGGCCCGGAGTCGGCCAGCAGGTTGACGGTGAAGCTTGCGCTGAGCGTGGTATAGGAGGACGAGATATTGGCAATCGCAGGGTGGCCGGCCAGGTTGCTGGAGACGCCGTAGATGTTGGAGTCCGTGCCCTCCGTAGCCGACACGGAGGCCGCAGTCAGCCAGTTGGGCAGGGTCAGGCCCCATTCATCCGGCGACGACGCTTTGGAGCCGGGCTGTGGGGCCGCGGTGGACAAGGGGGCGGTCTGTGCATGGCCGACGGACGCTCCAGCCAACGCGAGAAGCGCGAGGGCGATGAGCACACGCGCTGCGCTGTGACGCGTTGGCGCACGCCTTGTTTTATGAGGCAGTTCGGGATTCGTAAGGCTATTCACGGTAGTCAGGTGTTCGTTGCGGGGGAGAGGCAGCATCCTGTGGTCAGGCAAGGCGCTTTCTTAGGTACTTGGGTTGAGGGCCTCCGTGGGTCGGGTGGGCGAAAACAAGAAAATCGGCTTCACAGAGCCTTATAGGGAGCGGGCGACTCCCCGACCCAGCTGAACCGCGACCGAGCCCCATGCGTTTGACCGGGTAGGAGCTCCGCATCGTGGATTCTTATATGAGGGGCGATTCATTGTGGTATTAGATTAATGAACATTGTTTCAGTATGGTTTAAATCAAGCAGTTTCCACCCCTTTGCGCGTCATAATATTCCCCATTAATTCTGTTGTATCATATTCTTTGTATGCCCCTTGTGCTATTTTGAAAGAATTATGCTCAAAGACATATCGAAAAAAGCCTCGCGCAGAGTCTCCAGCTAACGGGAGGGCACAAGCCGGTGCCGCGACTGCCCAATCTCCAATGTTCGCCTGCGGCAGCCACCCCACTCATTGATCTCTCTGCTCCGTTCTGTGCCTTCGCACGGTGCACTCCCGGAACTCGCAAGGAGCTCCATTGCCGGATGACTCCAACCTGCTTGGCACACCAGCCTTTGCCGGCGAGCCGGCGCTTCTACCCTGCGCCGCGAATGCGTCCTCCTGATTAAGATTATTTAATCAATTCTTAGCCGCGGATTAATCTTCATGGTGTAGAGTCCCAGGCATTGGATTCCCCATGCGCATTCTAATCATCGAAGACGAGCGCAAGGTTGCCGAGATGGTGTCTCGCGGGCTCAAGGCGGAGCGGTACGCGGTTGATGTGGCCGAAAATGGCGACATGGGCTGGGCAATGGCGCACACCTACGATTACGACCTGCTGATCCTCGACCTTGGACTTCCGGGCATGGACGGGTCGGAACTTCTTCGGCGAGTGCGCGGCCGCAATCCGATGGTTCCCATCCTGGTGCTCACGGCACGAGATGCTATGTCGAGCAAGGTCGGCAGCTTCGAGGCCGGGGCCGACGACTACATGACGAAGCCATTTGCCTTCGCCGAGCTCGTCGTGCGCGTGAAGGCGCTCCTGCGCCGTGGGCCCGCCAAGCAGGAGACCGCCGTGCGCATCGGCGACCTTGAGTTCGACAGGCTCACTCAGCATGTGAGTCGCGCCGGCAAACGCATCGAGCTCACGCCCAAGGAATACGCGCTCCTCGACTACATGGCAGCAAACAAGGGTCGGGTCCTGTCCCGGACAATGATCGTCGAGCACGTTTGGGACCAGAGCTTTGAGGGGCTCACCAACATCGTGGACGTCTATGTGCGACATCTGCGCGCCAAAATGGACGATCCGTTCCCTATTAAGCTCATCCGCACTGTCCGCGGCGCAGGCTACCGACTGACAGACGAGGCCGCCACGTGAATACCCGCTCCATACAGTTCCGGCTCGCGGCTTGGCACGCCCTTCTGTTCGCCGGCGTCTTCGCGGTGCTGGGCGGCCTGCTTTACGGCACCGTCAAGAGCTACCTGGACGACACCCTCCTTGAGACACAGTCCCGAAGGGCCCGCCAGATCGCAGAAACCCTGATTGCAAACGTACACAAGACGGGTGAGGACTACGCCGCGAGGCAAATCAAGGCACTCTACGCCCCCGAGCTCGGTGACCGCTTCATCCGCGTCACCCGTGCAGACGGGAGCGTGATGTACGTTTCCGGCCCCCCCGACGACCAAAGTTTCGACCCGATAGAGGTGCCCTCCCCTAAGCCACAGGCTTCGGCGGAGTCGACTCGGCTCGAGAAACTGCCCGATGGTCGCTCGGTCCTGATCGCCACGTTCACCGCCGCGACCAAAGAGGACGGACCCTACAGGGTCGAGGTGGGCACGTCGGCGGAACCCGTGGACAGGTTCGCGAGGCGCCTCCTCACGCTCCTGGCGCTTGGCGTCCCGTTGATCGTCGCGGTGGCGGCGGCAGGAGGCTACATCTTGGCGAGGCAGGCCCTTTACCCCGTGGAGCAGATCGCCGTGAAGGCCGAGATGATCACGCAGCACAACCTGAGCGACCGCCTGCCTATCGCGAAGACAGGCGATGAGCTGGAGCGCCTCTCCCTCTCTCTCAACCACATGATTACGCGCCTGGACGAGGCGTTCAGCAATTCGAAGCGCTTCGTGGCCGATGCATCCCACGAGCTCCGGACTCCGCTCACCGTGATGCAGGGCGAGCTGGAAAGCCTGGCGGCCGACGCACAGTTGTCGCCGGAGCTGCGCGAGCGAATGGGGAGCCTTCTCGAGGAGGTCGAGCGCCTGAGCAAGATTGTCCGGAAGCTTTTCGCCCTCTCGCGCTTGGACGCGGGCGAGGCTCAGGAGGAATGGGTGCGGCTTGATCTGACTGGGCTCATGGCCGCAACAGCGGACCAGATGCTGCTCCTTGCCGAGGACAAGCACATCAAGATGACCTGCGACGCGGCAAACCCGGTGTTCGTGATGGGGGATCGCGCGAGGCTCAAGCAGGTTGTGGTCAACCTTGTCGACAACGCGGTCAAGTACACGCTCCCAGGCGGCTCAATCCGCCTTCGATCTCTCGAACACTCCGGATGCGGCGTGATCGAGGTCACCGACACGGGAATCGGCATTCCCGCCGAAGCAGTCCCTTACGTATTCGAGAGGTTCTTCCGAGTCGACCGCGGCCGCTCCGACGATGGCGGGGCCGGGCTCGGTCTCGCGATCGTCAAATCAATCGCCACCGCACACGGAGGCCGAGTCGAGGTGGAGAGCTCCGTTGGCACCGGCAGCAGGTTCCTGGTGACCCTCCCGCTGGCCCCCGCAGCGTAGGCAGCCGCCCATTCACCGATGATCATCCCCTCCCAACAAGCACCCCATTTGCCCTGTCTCTTCAAAACGATGGCTGGGCCACTGGCCGCGGTCCTCCTTCTCACTGGCTGCGGAGGAGGGTCAAAGGCCTCGGACGCCCAGACAGTGGCGGTGGCGACAACTGCAAGGATGAGGCTTTCGAATTCAATGACGTTCCAAGGCGAGTTCTACCCGTACCAGGATGTAATGATCCACGCAAAGGTGTCGGGATATGTGAACCCGATACGCGTCGACATCGGAGACCGGGTGAAGGCGGGCGAGCTGCTCGCCAGCCTTGAGGTCCCCGAGCTCAAGGACCAGCTGGAGGGAGCCATGGCCACGGTGCGTCGGATGGAAGCGGAGCACCATATCGCGCACTTGAACTACCAGCGCCTGATAGAGGTCAATCACGGCAACCCAAACCTGGTGGCGCAGCAGGATCTCGACGACGCCGAATCAAAGGACATGGCGAGCGCAGCGGCTCTTGCGACGGCAAAGGCCGAGGCGGACAAATTCAGCTCGCTCTCGGATTACACCCGGGTCTTGGCCCCCTTCGACGGAGTCATCACGAAGCGATTCGTGGACAACGGCGCGCTTGTCGAGGCGGGAACCAGCTCAAACGCGGGCCCCATTGTCGAGCTCGCGGAGAACAGCCTCCTGCGGATGCGATTCCCGGTTCCCGAGGCTGAAACTCCGCTGGTGCGTGTCGGCGGCACCGTGGCGATTTCTGTGGATGCCCTCCACAGGTCATTCACCGGGAAGATCACCCGCGATGCCTGGGACATCGAGCGCACCACACGAACATTGGTGGTCGAGGTGGACGTGCCGAACGCCGACGACCTCCTCAAGGCGGGGATGTACGCCTCGGTCACGCTCTCCACCCAGGATGCCGAAGGCGTCCTTGCCATCCCCCTGCAGGCCCTATCCTCGGGCGACACCCCGTCGGTCCTCGTGGTCGGCAAGGGCAACACGATTGAGGAGCGACGGGTTACCGTCGGTATGAGAACCTCGGCGCTTGTGGAGATACGCTCGGGCCTGTCCGAGAACGACCTGGTGGTCGTAGGGGAGCGTTCAGGCCTTGCCCCGGGAACAGTCGTGAGTCCAAAGGTAGTTGAAACCGCATCAGAATGAAAAACTCCGCCCCCATGGACGGCGACCCCCTGAACCGGGTGTTCGCCCAGCTGGCAAAATTCGACACCTGCTCAATCGCGAACGCGGTCGACACGCTCCAAGTGCGCATGCTTAATGAGGGCTTCAGCGGGCCCGGAATCGCGTGTCGCACCCCCGGTCTCCCCTCGATGGTCGGCGTGGCCGTGACCCTCAAGGTGCGCACCGCCGATCCCACGATGAGAAGGGGCTTTTATCTCGAGCATTCCGATTGGTGGGAGCACCTCGGCGAGGCGAACTTCCCGAGGGTGCTCGTGATCGAGGATGTCGACTCCCATCCGGGAAGGGGCACCCTAGTCGGGCCCGTCCATGCCTGTATCCTGCAGGCCATGGGCTTCACCGGGATCGTCACCACGGGGGCCGTCCGGGGAACCAGGAGGTTCGCCGAGATCGGCCTGCACGCGTTTTCCGGGAACCTCTCTCCGTCCCACGCCTACTGCCACGTGATCGAGATGGGAGGGCCCGTGGACGCGGCAGGCATGCGAATCAAGACCGGCGACGTCGTGCATGGAGACCGCGACGGAATCGTGTGCATCCCGCCTGAGATCGCGGAAAAGATACCGGAGCTTGCCGCACATATCCATGAACAGGAACGGAGGGTGTGCGCGTTTTGCGACAGCCCAGATTTCTCCACGGCAGCGCTGAGGGCGCTCATCTCGCCCGCCGAGGGCCGCCGATAGGCCCACCCCGTGTCCGCACGCAAGCCGCGCAATATCTATGTCTAGATTTTCCATCCGCTATCCCTACCTGATCGTGGTCATTTGCCTCATCGTGGGCGTGGTCGGCATTTCGAGCATGGCACGGATGCCGGTTGACCTCTTCCCTCCGATCAAGATTCCGGTCGTCGTCGTCGCCACCTTCTACTCCGGCATGCCGCCGGAGCAGATCGAGAACGACATCACGGGCACCTTCGAGCGCTTCTTCACTCTGGCGAGCGGCATCAACCACATCGAGTCGCGCTCGCTCCCCGGAATCAGCCTGATAAAGATCTACTTCCAGCCGGGGACCGACGCGGACTCCGACGTCACCAGCATCACGAACCTAGCGATGGCGAACCTGAGGAGGCTTCCACCGGGGACACTTCCACCCGTGGTTTTGAAGTTTGACGCCTCCAGCCTGCCGGTCTGCCTGATCACGCTCAAGGGCAAGGGGCTCAACCAGGCGCAGCTCCACGATGTCGGCCAGTACAACGTCAGGAATCAGGTGGCCAGCGTCCCGGGGTGCGCCATCCCCCCGCCGTTCGGCGGCAAGCTCAGGCAGATCCAGATCTACGTTGATCCGGTGAAAATGGAGGCCAGGCAGCTGAGCCTCATGGACGTCGCCCGCGCGGTGAACGAGGCGAACCTCATCCTTCCTGCAGGCGACGTGAAGATCGGGCCCTTCGACTACAACCTGTATACAAACAGCCAGCTGAGCACCGTCGCCGAGATCAACAGCCTCCCCCTGAAGATGTTCAACGGCGCTCCCGTCCTCGTCGCCGACATCGGCAAGGCCGTCGACGACGCCGCGATCCAGACCAACATAGTCCGCGTCGACGGCCAGCGTTCGGTTTACCTGCCGATTCTCAAGTCGAGTGCCGAGGCCAACACCATCGCCGTTGTGGACGGCATCAGGAGCGCGGTCTCTAAACTGATCGATATCCCCAAGTCCCTCGTGACGAATGTCGTGTTCGACCAGTCGGTCTTCGTGAAGTCGGCCATTGAAAACCTCATCGACGAGGGAGTGATCGGGCTTCTCCTCACGGGTCTGATGATTCTGGTCTTCCTGGGGAACGTCCGCGCCACGTTCGCCGTGTTCCTGTCGATCCCCCTCTCGGCTCTCGCTGCATTCATCGCGCTGCAGATGGGTGGGAGCTCGATCAACGCGATGATCCTCGGCGGCCTGGCGCTGGTTTTCTCGCGCCTCATCGACAACTCGGTCATCGTCCTTGAGAACATCTTTCGGCACATGGAGCTCGGCGAATCGCCCCAGGTGGCCGCGGAGAAGGGCGGCGAGGAGGTAGCGCTCGCGGTCCTCGCGGCCACGCTCACGACCGCCATCGTGTTCTTCCCTGTCACCTTCCTCTCGGGCGTAAGCAAGTTCCTCTTCACCGCGCTGGCACTGTCGGTCGTCCTCTCCCTTTTCGCTTCCTACTTTGTGGCAATGTCTGTCGTTCCGCTGTTCTGCGCCAAGCTGATCCGATCGGACGAGATCCAGCATGAGGGAGAGGACGCGAGCGCCTCCGTGCCCCCCTCCTCCGCCTGGGGACGGTTCAACCACGGATTCAACGCCCGGTTCCACGGGTTCCTGAAACGCTTCGACCGCACCCAGGTTCTCGCCTTGGGCCGCCCGGTTGCCACGGTGCTCGCGATCCTGGGTTTCTGCCTGGCAAGCATGGGACTGATTCCCATGCTGGGCCTCGCCTATTTCCCGCGGACTGACCCTGGGCAGTTCGTGATCAACCTCAAGGCGGCTCCCGGGATGCGCATCGAGCTCACCGAGAAGGAGATCGTCAAGGTGGAGGATCTCGTCCGCTCGATCGTAACCCCCCATGACCTGCGCCTCGTCGTCTCCAACATAGGCTCGACCCCGGACCTGTCCTCCATCTACACGAGTAATTCCGCGCCGAACACGGCGTACGTTCAGGTCAGCCTCAACGACGACCATAAGATCGGAAGCTACGCGTACATGGACCGGGTGCGCTCCGCGCTGCGCAAGGAGACCCCCGAACTGACGGTCTACCTCCAGTCGGGCGGCCTGGTTGACGCGGTCCTCAACCAGGGGATACCCGCGCCGATCGACATTCAGGTCAGCGCCAACGACCTCGACAGCGCCAACGCGATCGCGGAAGAAATCCGGACGAAGGCGGCCGCCCTTCCGGGGGTCGCCGACGCATTCATCCCGCAGGACGTCCACGCCCCCTCCCTCCAGCTCGACATTGACCGGTACCATGCGATGGAGATGGGCCTCACCGAGCACGAGGTCGTGAACAACGTGATCACCGCCCTCACCTCGGACGGGATGATCGCGCCAAGCTACTGGGTGGATCCAAAGAGCGGAAACCTCTACATGCTCTCGGTCCAGTATCCCGAGAACACGATCAGCTCGATCGGCGACCTAAGGAGCATACCTGTGCGCTCCGCGGCGCAGAGGAACACCGCCGCCCTCGACACGATCTCCAGCGTCAAGCGAATCAGCAAGCCCACGGAGGTGGATCACTACCAGCTCCGCCGGGTGATTGACGTCTACGTGGCGCCCACGGCGAGGAGCTTAGCAGGGTCGCTAAGGAGGTCGACGGGATCATTGCTGGCACCAAGAGGCCCGAGAACGTCATTATCAGCGTCCGGGGAGTCGTGGGCGCCATGAACACGTCCTTCCGATCCTTCGGATTCGGGCTGCTCCTGAGCGTGGTGCTGGTATACCTGGTGCTCGTAGCCCAGTTCAAGTCGTTCGTGGATCCGTTCATTATCCTGCTGGCCGTGCCGCCCGGGATCGCTGGCGTGCTCATCATGCTAACGGCCACGGGAACGACCCTGAACATCATGTCTCTCATGGGCGTGGTGATGATGGTGGGGGTCGTGGTCTCCAACAGCATCCTTATCGTCGAGTTCACCCACCGCCTGATCGCAGATGGCATGGCCCTGTACGACGCGGTGCGATTCGCCGTCAGGGTCCGGCTCAGGCCCGTTCTGATGACCTCGCTAGCTACGGTAATCGGCCTCATCCCCATGGCGCTTGCGCTTGGGGCGGGCAGCGAGTCCTACGCGCCTCTCGCGCGCTCTATCATCGGAGGCCTTATCGTATCGGTGGCACTCACCGTGTTCGTGGTCCCCACCGCATTCTACCTCTGGTATCGCAGACACCCATGAAGCCCTTTGTCTACTGCTTCGTCGCCCTCGCAGCCTGCGTCTCTGCGCAGTCCGCAGATGCGCCGGTGCCCACGCTGACCCTTGGCGACGCCAAGGCTGAGGCCCTCCGCAACCACCCCGCGTACGCCGCGGCGCAGCTGCGCACCCTCCTAGCCAAGGAGTCCCTGAAGGAAGCCCAGGCGGCGTACCTGCCGACCGCAACGGGATATGTGGACGCGGTCGACACCGCATGGGACAACACTCGCATCCTGGCGGGAGGGCTGAACAACCCCTCCGTCTACGACCGCATCGGCGAGGGCGTTGCCGTTTCCCAACTGATCACCGACTTCGGCAAGACCCGCAACCTCAACAAGGGGGCGAAGTCCCAGGTGCGCGCTGCCGACGAGGGGGCGCAGGCGAGCCGGGAGCAGATTCTGCTCAACGTCGAGGCCAACTACCTTGTAACGCTGCAGGCGCAGGCCGTTCTCAAGGTTGCCCGCCAGACACTCGAGGCACGAAGGCTTCTCGTCGAGCAGGTGAGCACGTTGGCTAAAAATCAGCTTAAGTCCGAACTCGACGTGAGCTTTGCCGAGGTTGCCCTGGAGCAGGCGGAGCTGCTCGTGCAGAAGTCCGCAGGCGATGTCGAGGAGGCCATGGCCTCCCTCGGCAACGCACTCGGTCGCCAGGACACAAGCAGCTTCGACCTGGTCGACGACAGCGTCGGTGCACGCGCGATCCCTGAACTCGGGGTCCTGGTCGAGACCGCGCTAAGGCAGCGCCCTGACCTCTTGGAGCTGAGGTACCGCAGGGACGCCGCTCTCAGTCTCGCGGCATCGGCAAAGGACGCGAACCTGCCCTCGCTGGCCGCAGTGGGGGTCCTGGGCAACACCTACGCCGCGGACGCACACCTGCCCGACAAGTACGCGGCGGCAGGCGTCCAGTTGACCATTCCCATCTTTGAGGGCGGCGCCCTGCTGGCCAGGCAGCATCAGTTTGAATTCAGCGCGCGCATTTCCAGCGAGGCGCTCCGAGAGGCGGAGAACAACGTCGTTCGGGACGTCCGCGTAGCCAGGGTCGCCGCACAAACGTCCTACCAGCGCCTGTCGACCACCCGCCAGTTGCTCAAGCACGCAAGCCAGGCGTATGAACTGGCACAGGCACGCTACAAGGTGGGAAGCTCCTCGATCGTTGAGCTGAGCGATGCCCAACTCAACCAGACCTCCGCCGCCATCGCCTACGCCAATGCCGCGTTTGACACGCAGCTGCAGGAGTCTGTCCTTGATTACGTGACGGGCGCCCCGCGTTAAACAGCGGGTTGCCCCTGTAATAATAGGCGGCCGTTCCCGCCCCTAGGCCTATAAGGCGCACGCCCCCACTGTGAGGTGCGACGAAGGCTCTCCGTCGGTGAAAGGCTCTCCCGAGGATTTCCATGCGAGGTCCACATTGCTTTGCTCCGCGGCAACGCCTCCGGATGCCGTTACATAACCCCTCGCCAAGAAGGGTGTTACAACTGCGCTCTTCGTCACCGTTTCGTCACACAATCGCCGCGGTCTTGTGACAAGCTTCCGCTACAAACTGCCGGTCAGTTTCAGTCACAATCCAACCACGAACACCCACACTACCTGAGCAATCTGTTAAGTGAGCCCAAGGGCGCGCTGACCACCTAAAGAACCCACACCACTTATGTCCCATAAGAAGCTTAGACTCACCACCGCGCTGCTTGCCGGCGTCGCTCTCGCTGCCGGCTCGGCCTTCGGCCAGCAGGACAGCTCCCAGGCCCTGCTCAATCTTCTCGTGAAGAAAGGCATCCTCACCCAGCAGGACGTCGCCGGGCTCCAGCAGGAGCTTTCAGCCCAGCAGGCCGCGTCGCCGGCCCCCGCCGCACCGGGCGCCGCCCAGCCGGGCACAGCGTCCCCTGCGGGCGCCGTCGTCTCGAGCAACCCGCCAGGAACCTCCCCCCTGTTCTTCAAGATCGGCAATGCGAACTTCACGCCGTTCGGATTCCTAGACTTCACCGGCGTATATCGCAACGAGTCCACGGGCAGCTCGATTGGCACCAGCTTCAACAGCATCCCCTATTCGAACGGCTCGACAGGCCAGTTGTCCGAAACCAAGTTCAGCGCGCAGAACTCCCGTCTCGGACTCAAGGTTGAGTCGAATGTCGACGACACCAAGGTCCTCGGCTACGTCGAGACGGACTTCCTGGGGAACGCTCCAACGAACCTGGGCGTCTCGAGCAACGCCGACACCCTGCGCATGCGGGTCTACTTCGCCGACCTGAGAAACGGGCCCTGGGAGTTTCTCGCGGGCCAGGACTGGAGTTTGCTGACCCCCAACCGCCGCGGCATCTCCCCCCTCCCCTCTGATGTCTTTTACACAAACGACATGGATACAAACTACCAAGTTGGCCTCACCTGGGCGCGCCAGCCCCAGATCCGCCTAACGTACCATGCCAACGACCAGCTGTCCTTCGCTGTCTCGGTTGAGAATCCCGACCAGTTTGTCGGCAGTGCCGTTGTCCTCCCGTCGGCCTTCACGGCAGCGGAGGTCGACCAGGGTACCGCAACGAGCCAGCCAAACATCTTCCCCGACGTCATCGGCAAGGCGGCCTACGACTGGAAAGTCAACGACCTGCCCTGGCATGTTGAGGTCGCGGGTCTCGCGCGGTCCTACAAGATCAACACCTACACCTCGACGATCAACACCGACGCAACCGCCGAGGGAACCGGCGTGCAGGCTGCGGTCAGCCTCGAGCTGATCAAGGGCCTGACCCTGGTTGCGACCGACTTCTACAGCTACGGCGGCGGCCGCTACATCTACGGCCAGGGCCCCGACCTGGTCGTGACGCCCGCCGATTCGAACGGCGCCTATGGCCTCGGCCTAGTCAAGGCGACCTCCACGATCGTTGGTCTCGAGTACGCCGTCGTGCCGAATGACACGGTAAGCGCCTACTGGAGCACCGCCGGGTTCGGTCAGCGCTATGACAAGCTGTCCACTGGAGCCTATGTCGGCTACGGCTACCCTGGCTCAGCCAATACCAACAACAAGTCCATCGACGAGTACACGCTCGATAATACCTACACCTTTTGGAAGAACCCGGCGTATGGCGCCCTGCAGTTCATCGCCCAGGTTTCACACGTGAAGCGCACACCCTGGTACGTGGCCGCAGGGGCACCCTCCGACGCCTCGGCCAACATGGTGTTCCTGGACTTGCGTTACGTGCTGCCCTGACCGCCAGGGCTGGACTCTCACATCCAAGCCGCTGACGCCCCGTGCGTCGGCGGCTTTTTTTGTGTCCTGATGCAACGCCGCGCCCAGCATACATTCCCAACACAGGGGCACATCGCCGATTTTTCAGCTGACTCACCTGATACCGGCGCCGATCCTCGCGCCGTGACCTCACGTCATTTGCCTAACGAGATGGCGCCAAGGCAACCGGCATCATCCCCCTCCCATGGGGGACGCCTCCGGATCGCGGCCGCTGCCCTTTGCGCAGTGCTTCTTTCCCTCCGTTGCAATGGGGCTGTGCCCGAGCAGTCGGAGCATCTATCAATCGCGGCCGCCTCCAACCTCGTGTTTGCCCTTGAAGCGCTCGACACGGAATTCGCCGCAGCCAATCCAGGGGTGAAGATGACGAGTTCGACCGCGTCTTCGGGAAGCCTCGTCGCACAGATCGTGCACGGAGCGCCCTACGACGTTTTCCTGTCGGCAGACCGGGCCTTCGCCGACGCTCTCGTTAAGCAGGGCGAGGCAGGGTCCGGGGGCGTCTCGACGTTCGCTTTCGGAAGGCTCGTGTTCTGGACCGTCCGTCCCGGGGTCGGTGTCGCTGACGTAGCGGCCGCGGTCCGCAGCCCAGCTGTCGTCAAGCTCGCCGTGGCTAATGTCGAGACCGCACCCTACGGGCGGGCCGCCAAGCAGGCGCTGCAACGCCTCGGCGCATGGGAAGAAGCCCTGCCCAAGCTCGTCGTCGGGGAGAACATAAGCCAAGCCGCCCAGTTCGTGGAAACCGGCAACGCGGACGCGGGCTTCGTCGCCCTTTCGATCGTCGTGCTGCCGAGGCTCAAGGAGCGCGGGCTCTGGAAGGAGCTGCCTCCCAGCCTCTACGACCCGCTTGAGCAGTGCGCGGTCCTGACGGTGCGCGGTTCGGCAAACCCAGCTGCCGCACGCTACGTCACGTTCCTGAAATGCCCTGCAGCACGCAGGATACTTGAGTCTTTCGGCTATGGTATCCCGGCAGCGCTCTAAAGGGTTATTGGGACGGCTGAAAACGCCCATCGATCTTGCAGGTTTACAACTTATGAATGGCCGCGCGCTTGGTCAGCATCGGGTTGCATCCCCTTGCCGAAGCGCCCTGGAACATTGAAATCCAGACTTTTCTCGCCAGTTTCCCACAGCGCCTCCATTCTGGCGCCTGAAAGCCTGCACGTTTTCCCGGAATTCCCATGGTCGCAACACCCCAAATTCAGGCATAGTGGCCCTTGTCTCAATGGGACGGCCTAACAGCGCACTTGTAGTTGATGATGAGCCCCACGTGGTGCTCCTGCTGCGCGGGCTTCTCAAACAGCTCGGCGTCGCGACGATTTGGGAGGCACTCGACGGGACCGACGCCATAGCCAAAGCTTCGGCAAACAAGCCCGACCTCGTTCTCCTCGACCTGAACCTTCCGCCAGGCGATGGGTTTCAGGTCCTCGAAAAGCTAAAATTGGAGCATCCGTCGATGCACGTGATTATCGTTTCGGCGCAGAGCACGCTCAGGACACTCAAGCGCGCCCGAGAGCTCGGGGCAGACGGCTTCGTTGTCAAGTATGCCCCAAAGTCCGATGTTCTGCGGATGCTCTCCGAAGTGTTCGACAGCCTGGCGGGCAAGAAGCCCGAGACGGCACCGGACGAGGCGGGGACGGGGAGCAACCGGGAACCGCCGGACCAGGATTAAGCCCCCAGCGGCTGTACGCCAAGGGTGCCAGCGAGCGAGGCCAGATAGGAGGCCTTGCCCACCCTCTCAAGCTCGGCCTTTGCGCCCTCGAGGCGTCGGGTGAGCCCCATACGGAGCACGACATCTGAGTTGAGTAGACTTGAGCAGAACTCATCCAGCGTGCGCACGTGCCTTCCCCACATCGACAGGTCAATCGCCTGCTTCGCCCTAAGGCGCTCGGCGTACCAGTCGCTCGAAAGAAGGTACTCGCGTGTGAAAAGGGAACGGAAGCTGGGCGATTCAAAGCCCAGGCCATCGGCGGTCTTACCGCGGGCCATGATCTCGAGCAGCGCTCTCAGCGGCGGGCATGCGAGGCTCACCGTGCCGTCGGAAAAATAGCTCTCGGCCACCCTTTGGTGCGTGACACAGATATTGTCCATCCCGTCGGCGAAGATAGCGGGATCCTGCTTCTCCGGGCGCAGGACTTCCTCAGTGAAAATCGAATGAGGGTGGGTGAACAGCCTCCCAAGGAAGACTCGGCCGAATTTCGCCGTGATCCGGTACCCTAGCCGGCTGGCTAGGACCTTCCGGCCCTCAAACTCGAAATCCTCGCACTTCTCGAGGTAACCATGCTCGCGCAGGAACTTCGGCGAACGCTCCTCTACTGACATCCTGCACCAGAGCTCAGGCACAAGGAGGCTGACATCGTGGTTCACCTGGAATTTCGGGCCGACAAATCCCGCGGCCGAAAGGAAGGCCTGGTAGCCCGTAAGCACCTGGGATACCAGCGCCGCATTCAGATCGATGATGGCGGGCAGGGCGTTGAAGGGTCCCTTGGTGAGGGCGCCCTCCGATCCCGCGCCGGTTGTCGACGGCGATTTTCCGGTCATCGAGCTGATGAATTCCGCAAACAGCTCCGGCAGTTCAAGATAGTGGATGGGGTTGAAGACCGCCAGGGCGCGGATGTGCGCCTGCGGGTCCGGTGGGTTGTTCCGGCGCCCAGGGACAAGGGTGTCGACCGGTGTCCGAACCGGCGCGTCCGCAGCCAACCGCCGATTCAGGCGCGTGGCCATCCGGGCCAGATAGGCACCGCGCGCGTTCACAATGTCGGGCCTTAGTTGGAGGTAGCGGGGATTCTTTGAAGGCTTGCCGTCCACAATCCTCGGATGCGCGGAGGACACGAAGTAAGCCGGCCCATCGGTGGCCTCGGCCGCGCATCTCACGAGGTTCTGCATCGGGGCCGTGAATTTCGAGAAACCTATCGCCTCGTCAACGAGCGCCCGTGCGTCTGCCTGCGTCAGCGGCTCGAAGTTGGAGATGAAGTTGCCGGGTTGCGCGATCTCGCGCTCGGTGAGCTTGTCGTAGCCGCGGTGGATGGCGTCATCCGGCCTCTGGAACAGCCGATACTCGCAATTCTCGACAAATTTCTGGGAAAACGGCGACTCGGCGCCGCCGGGGCCCAGCGCCTGGGCTGGCACAACAACAGAAGCCGTGATGTCGTCCTCCATTTGGACCTTCGCCGCAGGATGAAAGTCCTCGCGCAAGCCAAACACCCGCCAAGAGCCATCGGCGTCGAAACCGACGCGAAGGTAGCTCGCGGAAAGCTTGCGGTTGTCGCATTTGAGCTCGTTGCCAGGGTTGCCGTTGATGATGTCGACAGAGAAGTGGTCTCGCCAGCGGCCGGCCCAGGAGGATCGGTAGTGTCGCTTCACGACGAATACGATCTCCTTGATATACTGGGGAATTGAACGCAGCCATGCGTTGTAGGCGTCGGAGTACTCGATGTCGGCCGGAGTGAGGAGCTTGATCACTGAGCCGAGCGAACGTTCGGGGCTAAGGATTGGCCGCCTGTCGGGGCCCCGGCGTGTGGGGTCCCTGAAGCGATCGGAGCAGTCGTGGTCCACGAGCTCCGCCACCCTGCTGATGTCCTTTTCGAAGTCGGCGACGAAAATCGGTCCGGGAAGAATTGCGTCTGAAATGGCCTTCGAGATTTCGGACTTTCCCCCTCCCGAGACAGTACAGGGCTTGTGGCAGAAGATCCCATCGGCAACGGTCCCTACAATGTGCCATGCCGTGTGCGCTGGGGGCTGCTCAAGGTTCACTTTGTACCCGGAGGGGCGCACGTAGGTCCGGCTTGCCATGAAAGGCAGGCACTGCCTCTTGTCCCCTCGCATCCAGCTGATCTCCTGCTTGTTGAGGTCAAACTCGACGTCCTCTGGGACATAGATGATGTCTGGATATTCCCTGTCGACGGCGTAGCCCTCAGGCTTGATGTCGATCAGCGTGGGGTAGCGCTCGGCGACCTCCTCGAAGGAGTGCCCGCGCTGCTGGACATGGAGGTTGCCTGAGAACTCCTCGCCAAGGTCGTACGACGGGTAGACGAGGGCGCCGCCCGAGTGCTCCTCTTCCGCAAGCCCGTAGAGATTGGCCGAATAGCTGATGAAGGTCTTCACCTCCTTCTTGCAGTATCCGTAATAGTTGTCGGCGATGACGGTGACGATGACGCCTGCGGCATCCCTGGAGCATACCTTGAATGCCGATCCGCCGTTATAGAGCTCGTCGGGCTTGAGCCAGCACATGCCGTCCCGACGCTGCCTCTCGGTCGCCTTGGAGTACTCGGGCAGGCCCAGCTCCCGCTTAGTGACGCCCGTCAGGTGCGGAGCCAGGATCACGCAGCCCGTGTGCCCCGTCCAGGTGTCGGGATCGAGGGCCGAATCCCGCTCAGGCAGCCTCGGGTCGCCTGCGTTACCAAAGACGCTCTCAACGAAATCAAGGTTGGAGACCAGCGATCCTGGGGCAAAGAAGCGGACCTCGATGCGCTTCTCCGTGATGAATCCCGGCACAGCCGGCACGACCACCGGTTTCAGCAGCAGCGAAACGAAGCAAGCCGCCTCATCGGCGCTGTCCGACGTGAAGGGCAACCTCAGCAGCTCCCTGGGCGGATGCAGCGCGCGCTCAAGCAACTGCGTAAAGACGGGTGCCGGCACTGCAAGCTTGTCGTCGGGAATGGGCAAGCCGCCCTCGGCGATGTGGAACACCCCTTTGGTGGTGCGCCTGTCATTCGCCGGGTTGTGGAGCACCCCGTTGCGCAGCCTGTAGCTCTTCAGCAGGGGTGACTCAAAGTAGTCCTTGCCGATCGGCAGGGACAACTCCCTCCCGAGGCCCGGCTCATCGAGCACAAACGTCCTCGAAGGCAGTCTCGGCGCCGGGCCGCAGCCCGCACAGACCCTGTCCAAGTAGGCCTGGATTCGCGAATCGACGGGGCAAAGATGGGCAGGCTGGCGCCTCGCCTCGTCCTGCTCGCGAGCCAATAGCGGCGCGGCGAGCTTGGCCCATGCCACGCTCGCCTCGTCTCCTAGCGGGGCAAAACCTAGCATCGTCAAGCGCAGGTTGATCGACTGCTGCAGCGTTGCGCGCCCCGGAAGAGAAGATGATGCGTTCATGAGCTCCGTTATCTTGCCACCAAATGCCTCGACCATCCACTTCTTTTTTGGCACGCGCCGCGCCAGAATCCCGATGCTGCCTGCCTGCGGCACCCTCAGGCGCCTTTCCCCGGGGCCCCCCTCCATCGGCCGGGAGCTCAACTCGGTTTCTTTTGTGACGAACTAGGGGTTGCCATGGCCACAACGCAAATAAGCGAGACAGAGATCCATAGGGTCGCCGAGAAACTTCCCACAGCGCCGCGCCTGCTGGTCGAACTGGGGCGGCTGATGCACAACCCAAGAGTGGACTCGGAGGAGATCGTGGCTCTTCTTCGCCAGGACCCGCCCCTCGTCGCCCAGGTCATCAGGATGGCCAACAGCGTCGCCTACTCTCCCCCCGAACCGGTCGGTTCGCTAGAAAGGGCGCTCGCCTCGGTTGGATTTGCGGAGGTCCATCGCCTTGTCGGGGTTGTCGCGGCCTCGCAACTCAGCGACCAGGAAACAGCCCTCTATCCCATCGATGGGCCCAATCTCAGGCTGAATGCCCTGTTTGTGGCCGTACTGATGGAGGAACTTGCCAAATGGGCCAACGAGCGGCCGCTGACCTGTTACACGGTCGGTCTTCTCCGGACGATTGGCATCATGGCAATCGAGCATCTGGTTTCGCCCGGCGAAGGCATACCGACCTTCGAGGAGAGCGGCGAGATCGAGCTCGACGTCTGGGAGCAGAAATACCTCGGCATCACCAACGTCGAGGTCGCGCAGAAGATACTCCTGCATTGGCGCCTGCCCCATGAGACCGCCACGGCGATTCGCTTCCACTACCGGCCCGAGGGCCGGCACAACCCGCAGATTCACCTGCTGAAGCTTGCGGCGACCGCGGCCGCCGACCGCTACCACGGCATTCACGGAGAGGAGGCCTACTGGCGAATCACCCCCGAGAACTTCGCCAAGGCGGGAATCAGCCTCGACACCTTCCGGAGCGCCTGCGTCAAGGCCCAGCGCAGCTTCGACCGTCTCAAGGTGGCTGTAGCCTAGCGCACAGAAGCGGCCAGGCGGAGGCGATTACACCAGCAAGTGCATGACAGGACGGCTCAGAATGGCCGAAATTTAATGGCAACGGGCATTGGACCGCGAGCAGGCATGATTGCCTGTTTTCGGCCCTCTGCTCCCTAAGCGTTCCGCGCGCACCCATCTCCAGAGGGCCTCCACGGTCCAGGGGATACCCGAGTCCACAACCAGCAACGACGCGAGCGGACCACCCATGCCGCAGCGCGAAGTGGAGCGGCGCTCCATTCTGGACACGCTCGCCGTCGGCGTTGCCTTGGTAAGGACGGCCTCATCACGACGGCGCGCGACATGAGTCAGGCAAGCGGGGCCGACGGGCGGATACGCGAGCAGGCCGGGGCTTCGTTTCATACCCAAGCCGTTTCCATTCGATGGCTTGTGTCACATATGGGCGCCGGAAACCGGACCCAAGGGATGCGAACCCCACCCACTGTTATTTGCAGCCCTAAGGAGCGCGAGGTTTGGGTCGATTCTATCCAATGCGGACCGTGCGCGGACGCACTATGCCTGATATTCCCTACGCTATATCGTCCGACGGCCGGCGCGTACAGAAGCTGTATGAGTACACCATCTTGGACACGCCACCCGAGCTTGATTTCGACGAACTCGTGGCTCTCGTCGCCCAGATATGCCAGGTCCCCGTGGCCGTGGTCTCCTTCGTCGACAGGAGCCGCCAATGGTTCAAGGCAAAGACGGGCACGACCGTGGTCGAGACCCCGCGATTCATTTCATTCTGCGATTACACCATCAAGGTGCCGGAAGGCAGCCTGTTCATCGTGAACGACGCGCTGAAGGACCCCTGTTTCCGCAGCAATCCGATGGTGACCGGTCCCGAGCAGATCCGTTTCTATGCAGGCGCGCCAATCGTAACCAATGATGGCTACGCGATAGGCGCATTGTGCGCGATCGACCACAAGCCGAGGGAGCTAACGCGTGAGCAGCAGGACGCCCTGCTCGCTCTGGCCCGACACGTGATGAACGACCTCGAGCTGCGTAGGGTGCAGCGACTGAAGGCGCGGACGGCGAGGGAGCTGCAGGATGCAATGTCCAAGCTCGATGCCATCCGCAAGAAGCTGAGCCCTCCCCTGCCCTGAATCCGTCGCATCCGACCAGGACCCTGGCGGCCCTATCGGCCCGCCAGGATCTGACGCAAGACGGTCGGGCCGTTTTCCCAGAAGATCAGGGCCACGCCCATGAGCGAGCCTCCCGCGATGATGCCCGAGGCCACCGGGTAGTTGTAGAGCTCCGCACGCTTGGGATCCTTCTTTTCCATGAGCCAGCCCGCGACGGCACCGATGAAAAAGAGAAGGCCGTAGTACCAGTGGAACGTCCAAGAGAGGCCAACGCCCGATGCGGAGGGCATCCACTTCGCTTGCCTTGGAAACCACCTCGGCAGCAGGGTGAGCAGCACGCCCACGAAGCTGCCCGCGGCGATGGACCACAGCTTAACGGGCTCGAGCGACTCGAAGCCCTTGCTGAGGGCGAGCGCCACCACGCGCCACGATTGCGCCGCCGGCGCCGGAAACTGGTCCGAGCCCAGGACGCTCGCTGTCGGCACCATCACCCTGAACGCCAGCACCGTGGCCAGGGTCCCGATAAAAATTCCGCAGAATTGGGCTATGAACTGCTTCCTGGGATTGGCGCCAAGGAGGTAGCCGCTCTTCAGATCGGTCAGCAGGTCGGCCGACGAGATCGCTGCGCTTGAGGTGATGTTGGCGCTCATGAGGTTGACGTTCATGTTGCCCGGGCTGAGCGCCCCGAAGACCAGCTGGGTGACCTTGCCCATGGCACCTGTCGGCGTCGTGTCGGTTTCGCCGGTGACCCTGCAGGCAACCAAGGCCAGGAAGAAGGACATGGCAACCGCCGTGAAGCTCTGCCAGAGCGGCATGTTGAAGCTGACCTTTGCAAGCCAGCTGAGGGCCACGAAAGAGACGACCTGGCCTGCGATGAACCAGGTCATGGGCGTCTCGATCGCGTCGAGGCCGCTGACCGGCTTCTTCGCCCCCCCGAAAAGCCCGCTCAGGCCGCGGAACGCGCGTGCGATTGCGCGCCACTGCATGGCGAAGGCGAGAAGGCCCGAGCAGACCATGCACGAGACGCCGCCCCAAAGGGTCCATTGCACCACGTTACGGTAGCCGACCCCCGCGATCACCCCGTGAGACTGCATGAGGGGAACGAAGACCGCCCAGCACAGGGTGCCGCCGAAGAAAATGCTCGCGGCAGCTCGCATCCCCATCAGCGTTCCGGCCGCAATGAAGATTGGATCCCAGACGAAGGTGACCGTGCGGCCGATCCAAGCAGGCCCGAAGAACATGTTGTCGAACCTCTCGACGAAGCCTCCGAGGCCGAACGGCTCCAGTCGCGGGCTGATGAGCTTGAGCCCGTCGGTCCAAAATTGGCTGATCGCGGCGGCAAAGCCCGCGTAAGTGAGCGCGCGCGCCGACTGGACGGCCCGCTCCCCCTTTGAATAGAGGGCCCGGAGTGTCTCCGCTGTCGCGATGCCGGTGGGAAAGCGGAGCTGCTCGACGTTGACCATCTGTCGCTTCATGGGAATTGCCATGGTGACCCCCAGGACGGCGAGGAAGAACACCCATGCAAGGGTCAACCCCAGGGGCAGGGCCTGGTTGTTGATCATGAAGTAGGCCGCGAAGGCCGAGACGAGGGTCGTCCCCGTGGAGTAGCCGGCGGCGCTCGAGGTCGACTGCATGCAGTTGTTCTCGAGGATGCTCATCGGCGTCTTTGCGAGGCCCAGCCGCAGTAACACCGACCACAGACCATAGGACACGATGCAGGCGGTGATCGTCACACCGAAGCTCCAGCCGGCCTTCAGGCCAATGTAGATGTTGGTCAGGGACAGGACTCCACCCAGGATGGTGCCCATCACCACCGCCCGGACCGTGAGCTGTGGCATGCTGTCGCCGCGCCCCTTGTACACCTCCTCGAACCACTGCCTCTCAATTTCCTCCGGCGTTCCCTCGAACCCGTCCACTCTTAGCGGCGGATCTTCAGCGGGTCCGCTTTTGGGCAACTCGGATTTCGGCATTTGGGGCGGTGGGTTTCGGAGTCCTGCTTCACCTTCCGTTCTCCGGCGCACGTGTCCCCGTGGATGATGACGCCTGACGGAATCCCTTGGATGAAAGGCACGCTGTGCGGTTTCTTCAAGGGGGAAGTCGGGCAGTCGCCGCGCGGAAAGCCCGAATCCTCGACCCGATGAACGACAAAATCGGGCTAGGAAATGTCAATATATGCGCCGAGCGAGGCCGCACATGCTGCTATCTTGGTGCAGCCAAGTAACGAAAGGATCAAATATGCCAGTCATCAGAATCCACCTTGAGCGCGAGGAACTTACCGCGATCAAGCGCAGGGCCAGTGAACTGGGGGTCACGGTGGAGAATCTCGCGTACGGGGCGCTGAACTGCTCGATGAGCCACGTGCGGGAGCCCTTCTGCCGGGTGCGGATTGACGAAGCGGTGAAGGGCAAGGGGGCGGACCTGCCGCTATGGAGCGACTCGGCCCGTTCAGTCTCGATTTACGAGGGCATGCCCGACATCCACCAGGAGCCCGGTCCCAAAGGCGAGCCCCTTTAGCCCAGGCACGGGCTTTGTTCCAGGACCTGGCCGCTAGGGCCGGGCCCGGCCGCGTTCGCTCCAGTCCCGGGTCAGTTCAGCCAGCCAACAACGAGCTGGTAGGCAGGCTCGCCCTCAGCCTTCAGCTTACCCTCGGGCCCAAAGACGATGAAATGGGGAATCGACTCCAGCCTGTATTGCTTTGCCACGGGCGACTGCCAGTCGATCCGGTCGATGCCCGGCCTGTTGATGTTCACCTCCACCACGGCGACGTCGCTGCGATTCTCGTGCAGCTTCTCAACATAGGGGCCTATCGCCCGGCACGGAGGGCAGTAGTCGCTGTAGAAGTCAAAGACCGTCGTCTTGCCCGGCACGAGATAGTCCGTGAGCTTGAACTCCTGTCCCCCGGAGATGTGGGCGGGTTTCGCCCCCTTGGAATGGGAGTCCACGGCCTCGGCTGCGGATGTGGGCAGTGCCAGGGCAGTTGCGAATGCGATGATCGAGAACAGGGTACGGGAAGCGTTCATGGTGGGGTGTTGGGGAGGGGTCGCCGTTGTGGCGCCCGCATACGTTGCTTCTGATCAGCCTTCGACGGAGTCAACGCTTTGACGGGAGCTCATTCGAGCGCGGGTCGGGCGCGCCGACCCTTGATGGCTGCGCGGTGCTTCTTGGACTCGATCATGCGCGCCTTCTGCCCGCGACTCTTCTGGCGGGTGCGCCGGCGCTGCTTCTCCCTCATCTGGACAGCCTCGGCCTTGCTTGCCCTCGCACGGGCCTCCAGACGGTCGCATAGGTCGTTCCACGCACTCTCGCGATTGTCCGATTGGAACCGCTGCTCCTGGCACCGAACCTCAATGCCGGTCGGGCGGTGTCGCAGCCACACCGTTGATGAGGTCTTGTTGATCTTCTGGCCCCCGGGTCCGCTTCCCCGGACGAAACGCTCGTCCACCTCGGAGATGGAGATCCCGAGATTGAGGAGCCTGGATGTGACGTGCGGCGAGAGAGCCATGGCAGCGCTGCTCCGGACGTTCTTACGGGTACTTCCCCCGAGGTCGATCCGCGAATCGGCGTCCCAATCGCGCAGTCTCGCCTTTTTTCCACGTCCACCCAACGGTTTTGAGGCATGTCAAAGGTCTATTTCTACTACTCGGCGATGAACGCCGGTAAGAGCACGATCCTCCTTCAATCGAGCTACAACTACCAGGAGCGCGGCATGCGCACGCTTCTCTTCATCCCCGCCATGGACACCCGGGCAGGAACCGGGAGGATCCAGTCGCGCATCGGCCTCGCCAACGACGCGACGGCGCTCGCGCAGGCGGACAGCCTGCTGGAGCGCGTACGCACCGCGCACGCCGACAAGCCCGTCGCGTGCGTGCTGATCGACGAGGCCCAGTTCCTCACTCCCGCGCAGGTCCGCCAGGCCACCGAGATCGCGGACCTGCTTAGGATACCCGTTCTATGCTATGGGCTGCGGACGGACTTTCAGGGGCGCCTGTTCCCCGGAAGCGCCGAGCTCCTTGCTCTTGCCGACAACCTCATCGAACTGAAGACGATCTGCCACTGTGGTCGCAAGGCGACCATGAACCTGCGGGTAACGGAGGGCGGCCAGGCCGTCCGCATCGGCGAGCAGGTGGAGATCGGCGGCAACGACCGGTATGTCGCGATGTGCCGCAGGCACTTCAAGGAGGCGTTTGGCCCGGGCTGGGCTTAGGCGATGGTCCTTCCTGCCAGGCTTTTAAGAGCCAGGCATTCCACAGAAACGCACGCTGGTCCGAGACGCCCGCGCGATGCTCGCCAAGCATGCGCTGGATGAAGGCGCCGTTCAGGCCCCCTGCTGGCGGCGCTGCGCCAAGGTCCAGACGGCCGTCCTTGAACCACACCCCCACCGGGACTGCGAAGCCCTGCTTTCTACGGGACAGCACATCGCCGGGCAGCACGCCCTCGAGAGCCTTCTTGAGGATGTATTTCGTCTGCCCTCCCCGGTACTTCCACCGCGAAGGGATGCGGCGCACAAAATCGACGAGGTCTGCATCGAGGAAAGGGGCACGAGCCTCAAGCCCGTGCGCCATCGTCGCGCGGTCGATCTTCACGAGGATGTCGTCCTGGAGGTAGAGCTTGGTGAAGAACTGCAGAGTCCGGTCTACGGGATCGTCCCGCGGGCAGCTCTCCCAGGCCGCAATGGCCTCCGAGAAGATGTCCTCGAGGTCTGTAGGCTCGTTGAAAAGCTCTGCGAGCTGGTCGCCATCGAGGGGCGCCATCCAGACTGGAAGCCAGAGCCTGGGGGGATGCGAAAGGCCGCGCAGCGCGCGCTTGAGCCGGAAGTCCAGGCTCATGTAGGCGTGGGAAACAGGCATCCGCGCGGCCAGCATGCAAAGCGCACTGTGCACCGGCCGCGGCACAAGCTTCGAGTAGAGCTCGGCCCTGCGCAGGGCGAGGAAGGGATCATAGCCGGCAAATAATTCGTCGCCGCCGTCGCCCCCGAGAGCGACCTTGACGTACCTGCTTGTGAACTGCCCCAGCAGATACATGGGAAGCAGCGAGCTGTCGCCCATGGGCTCGTCGAGCCTCGAGGCGACCTCACCCAGGAGCCCGCGAGCCCGCTCCATCGAGAGTGTTTGCTCGCGGTGCATCGTCCCAAAGTGACCGGATACGCGGCGGGCATGCGCGGACTCGTCGAAACTTGGCTCCTCGAAGCCGATCGCGAAGGTCTCCAGCTTTCCCGCGGGAACGTGCCGTGCGGCAAAGGCAGTCACCGCGGATGAATCCACCCCCCCGCTGAGGAACACGCCGACCGGCACGTCGGCCACGAGGTGGCGGCGCACCGCAGCGTCGAGGCGCGAGCGGATCTCCTCGCCCCACGCCAACTCGGGCCTGTCGGGCACCTCGGAGCCCGAAAAGGGCTCGAGTACAAAATCCCAGTACCTCTCCACGCGGGCCTCCTTCGTGGATCCGTCGAGGTCGACGGTGAAGGAGCAGCCACCAGGCAGCTTGAAAACGTTCTCGAGAATGGAGCACGGGGCCGGAATGTACCCGTAGGCGAAGTACTTCTTCAGTGACCGGCGCGACAGCGCCGCCCTGACCGAGGAATGCGCGCGGACGGCCGTGAGCTCCGAACCGAAAACAAACGCCCCGTTCTGGGTTGTGTAGAACAGCGGCTTCTTGCCAAACCTGTCACGGCTGCCGAAGAGGCAACGACGCGCGCGGTCGTAGATGACGAAGGCCCACATCCCGTTGCAACGGGAAGGCATGCCTGCTCCCCACTGCCTGTAGCCGTTGAGCAGTACCTCAGTGTCCGAGTGGTCGGTCTGGAAAGTGTGCCCTAGGGCGACGAGCTGCAGGCGAAGCTCCGCAAAATTGTAGATTTCCCCGTTAAAAACGATCGTGAGGGCGCCGTCGTGGCTCTGCATCGGCTGGTGGCCCCCATCGATGTCGAGGATGGAAAGGCGCCGGTGGCCCAAGTGGACGTGCCGGGCGGGGTCCGACCAGTATCCCACGTCGTCCGGGCCGCGCCGGGCCACGGCGTCGACCATGCGGCGCAGGTCCTCCTCCCTACCGGTCCCCGCGAATCCAGCGATTCCACACATGGTCAGGCGGCTGGCCCATCCGCGGGCTTGCGGCGGGCGCGCAGGTCGGCGCCGGAAGCCCCCAGGAGGGGAAGGAGCGCGACCAGCAAGTAGCAGATGAACTGGGTCGCGTAGCTGTAGCGGTCAAGCGCCACCTCGACAAGGCACACCACAAGGGCCGCACCCAGCGGGATGAGCGAGAGGACCAGAAGCAGAAAGGCCCCCTCGTGGCGCCAACGGGAGGCCGCGAGCCTCGCGAAGCTCGCGGCGAGGATCCCGAGGTAAGCCCAACTCCACGCCAGATTCTGGAAAACCATGCCGTGGAATGACTGCCATGCGAGCTGAAGCCGCTTCAGGGCCGCCTCCATGCGGGAGGCTCCGTCGAGCGCAGGAGCCGGAGGAGCCCCGTGCGCATCGGTGGCGTCGGGGTGCAGGGCACCCGCGTCGCCGGGCAGGCTGGCGCTCTCGCGGTACCTCAGCGAGCCGTAGATGTCGAATTTGTAGCCGATGCCCTCGAAGAAGTTCACCAGATTCACCCACACGTACTTGGCATACAGGATCGGGTGGCGCCGGATCGCCATGACGGACACGTCCCATATGTATTTGCGGTTGGTCAGGTAGCTTCCGGCGCCAAAACGCGTGCCGGACCCCCACCCTGCGCTCCAAACGAGCCGGTTGTAGGCCTTAGCATAGACATCGAAGAGGGGGACCGTCTCCCAAGAGTCGCGGACCAAGTCCAAGTCCTTTCGTGTGATCCCCAACTTCTCGTAGGAGTCGGTCAGGCCCGCGAGCGCCTTGTTCGCCTTGTCGGGCAGCCGCGGGTCGGTTTCCCAGAAAAGTGCGGTCGCCCCCGCAAGGTTCGCCTCGGTGAACGGGCTGATTACAAACTGGCCGAGCGTCGCAAAATTGTAGGCGCAGAAGCAAAGCAGCACGCAGGGGAAGGGCGCGGCAAAGCCGGCCAGCAGGCGCGCCGAGAAACGGTTCCACAGCATGAAGGCAAGCATCAGCGCATAGATCACAAAGAGGTAGTAGCCGGCGGGGCGCACGAGGATGACCAGGGCCATCTGTGCCGACACCAGCGCGAACATGGGGACTGTGCGGCGGGCGAAGGCGAGGATGAGCCCGGCCACCGTGAGGATCACCATGTTGGTGTAGAGGCTGTCGCTCATGAGCGATATGTCGTAGAAGAGGGCCTGCGAGCTCCCGAGGTAGCCGCACATGGCCGCGGTCGCCCCAAGCGCCAGAGCCGGCCGCGCCCTCAGAACGGCGTAGGCCATCGACAACGCCGCCGCCAGTGACAGCACGTTCTGCACGAAAATGACGGCAAGCCAGCGGTCGACGAGCGAGGTGACGACACATATCAGCAGCGGGTAGCCGGGCGTCCTGAAAACAAAGCGCGGCCAGTGGCCCTGGCGCATCGTGTTGGCGACATCGAGGTAGCTGGCCGAGTCCTGCGAGAGGTCGACCCTGGGGTAGAACCAGAAGAAGGGAATCCGCGTCACCACGAACACCGCGACGAGGATCAGCGCAAGGAGCATGAAGGGCGGCTGCTGAAAAAGACCCGCCCGGTTGCGGGGGCTGGGTTCGGGCGCGCGGGTCATGGCAGGGTGATTCGGTCCGGGGGCGAAGAGGTCCTGCTGCAGGGCCCGTAAAACAGCAGCCCCAGGAGACGTCTTTGGTGATGAGGGAGGAGCCTCAAAGCTGAGCGATGTAGACGGGCGGCCAGTTTCAATGCGAGAAAATTGCTTGGAAGGCCCGCAGGAGCGGCGGCGATTTACGCCGGCACAAGGATGCGTTTGACGGGCACGCCAATTTGCTCTCGCGTAGGCGCATCACCGAGCGAATGGCCAGCACCACACCCGAGGGCGGCGAGAGCCGCGCCGTCTCGTTCATCATTCCTTGCTTCAATGAGGATCCGTCGGTCCTTGCGGCAACCGTGGCACGCGCCGCCGCGGCTGCGGCGGCGGCCGGCTGGAAGCACGAGGTCGTGGTGGTGGACGACGCCTCGAGTCGTGCGACCTACGACGAGGCGAGCCTCGGCGGTGCTCGACTCGTGCGCCACCGGACAAACCGGGGCTACGGAGCTTCCCTGTCGACGGGGTTGAAGGCGGCGAGCCATTCCTGGATCGGCATCATCGACGCGGACGGGACCTATCCCGCCGAGCGGTTCAAGGAGATGCTGTCGCTCTGCAGCGCCTACGATATGGTCGTCGGCGCGCGCAGCTGGGGGGACATCCACTGGCTGCGCCGGGCGCCCAAGCGCTGCCTCACGCTCCTCGCAAGCTACCTGGCCAACCATCCGATCCCGGACCTGAACTCGGGGATGAGGATCTTCCACAGGGACATCTACGACGGGCACCGGCGCATCTTCCCCGAGAGGTTCTCGTTCAGCTCGACGCTCACGATGGTGGGGCTCACCAGCGGCTACGAGGTCACGTTCCTCGACATAGACTACTTCCAAAGGGTCGGGCGCTCGAGCATCCATCCCCTCAAGGACCCCGTTCGCTTTGCCTACCAGTTGCTGCGCCTGTCGCTGTATTTCCGGCCGCTGAGGTTCTTCATACCGCTCAGCATGGTGATTGGCGCACTGGCGACGGCGCGGGGCCTTCGCGACCTGATGCTCAACGACCATTTTGGGGGACTCACGCTGGTCCTCTTCTTCATGGCCTTCCAAGTGTTCTTCTTCGGGTTGATTGCTGAGATCATCAACAAGAAGTAGCCCCGCCATGAGAGTCCGCTCCGCCGTTTTCGGCCTTGCCGTACTTCTGTCCTGCGCTCCGTGGGCCGCGGGCGAAGAGCCCTCGGCGCCGTCGGGCAAGGTGCATGCGCTCAAGGTGACGATTCTCTCCACAATGCTCGCGGACGACGCGGAGCTCGGCGAGTGGGGTTTCTCGGCCCTTGTCGAGGCCGACGGCCACCGGATCCTGTTCGACACCGGTGCGCACACCGACGTCGTGCTGAGGAACGCCCGTGAACTGGGGGTCCGCCTCTCGACAGTGCCCGAGGTGGTCCTCAGCCACAACCACTCGGACCACATGGGAGGCTTTCTCACGCTTCGGCAGTCGGTAATGGAGAAGACCCCGGACGCCCTGGCGCGCACCCACGTCGGACTGGGCATCTTCTACCCCCGCCACGAGGGCATCCCTGGCGTGGAGGCGAATCCGATGATTGCGATCAAGCCCGAGTACGAGGCCACGGGCGGCGTGTTCATCGTTCACGACCGGCCGGTCCAGCTCTACCCGGGGGTGTGGCTGACCGGTCCCGTCCCCCGGAAATATCCCGAGCACAACTGGAGCTCAAGGGGCACGGTCCGCACCCCGGCCGGGGTCGTGGAGGATACCATCCCCGAGGACATGTCGCTCATCTGCGACACGGGAAGGGGCCTTGTCGTGCTCACGGGCTGCGGCCACGCCGGGATCGTCAACATCGTCGACTACGCCCGGAGTTTCGTGCGCCCCGCCCGCGTCCACGCCCTGATAGGGGGCATCCACCTGTTCAACGCCTCCGACGAGACCCTGAGGTGGACCGCGGGCAAGCTTGCGCAGTCGGGGGTCGACAACCTCATCGGGGCCCACTGCACCGGAGTGGAGACTGTGTACCGGTTCCGCGGCGAACTTGGCTTGGATAGGGCCCATGCCGTGGTCGGCGCAGTGGGATCGTCGTTCGAGCTGGGAGCCGGCATCCACCCGGGCGACATTGCGCAGTAGCGTCACGGGGGGGCGGCCGTAGGCGGGGCGCGCCGGGGCGCGGCTCAGCCTGAGGCTTCGACCCACGATGGGAAAGAACCCCATCGCACTGCTGGCCGCCTGAGCGGTCGGCCTCTCGGCGGCTCTCTACACGCTGCTTGGGCAGTCCGGGCCGACACCCGTCCCGACCGCGGCCCACGCGGGGCCGCGCCACCATTATCCCGCCATCAGGGCCCCTGAGAACGCCAAGGCCGAAATGCAGGCTGCCTCCCACGACTACGGCGGGCACCGCCAGGAGGCGCTCACGGCGTGCGACAATGCGCTTGCCCAGCTAAAGCTCGCGCGGCGGTACGCCCCCCCGGGAGAACTCCCCGGCGAGCCCCGCCAGCCCGAAGGCCAATCCCAAAGGAGGAAACGACCGGTTGCCAACCGGCGGCAACGTGCGGTAATGGTGGCCCTAAACCCCAATGCCTCATTTGAAGCCCCGTCTCGCCCTCGCAGCCGCCCTCGCCTGCTCATCCGCCCTCTCGTCGCTCGCCTCGGCCGGAGCCGGCGAGGCCCTCTCGCTCAACTCACAGGAGTACCTCGAGATGACGGGACTCAATGTCATGCTCGCCCATGACTACTACCCAGAGAGTCACCAGGGAGGGGTAAGCATCATCCAGAACGGCCAGCGGGTGGCGACCAACGGCGACCTGCGGCTTGAGCCGACGCCGGGCCAGTGGCAGCCCACGCCGAAGGCGGGGCCGCGCCACGTCGACTTGGCGCTCCAGGAGATCAGCGTGCACATGGAGTATCCCGATGAAACCAAGGAGAGGAAAGGACTCAACCCGATCACCTACCCCGACCTGAAGATGGGCTACGCGGTGAAGGTGCGCCCCGACGGACGGTCATTCCGGATCAGCGTCGATCTCGACGCACCGCTGCCCGCCGCGTGGGTTGGCAAGGTGGGCTTCAACCTCGAGCTCTTCCCCGGCGTCCTTTTCGGCAAGTCCTATGAGATCGGCGGGCAGTTCGGTACGTTTCCCAGGCAGGCTAACGGCCCAGGCAGCCTCGCCGATGGGGACTATGAGCTCGCCCCGCTCGGCCACGGCCAGAAGCTGCTCGTGGCCCCGGAATCCGACCAGCTGCGCATGTCGATCGAGGCTGTCCGCGGTGGCGAGATCACGCTTCTCGACGGACGGGCGCAGCATAACAACGGGTGGTTTGTGGTCCGCGCCCTGGTGCCCGCAGGCGCCACGAGGGGCGCGATCGAGTGGCTCGTGACCCCCCATCCCATTCCCGGTTGGATCTACGAGCCCGTCATCCAGGTCTCCCAGGTCGGGTACCACCCGCGACAGGCAAAGGTCGCGGTCATCGAACTCGACCGCAACGACACGCAGCTGAGGCCAGTGACGCTGTTTCGCGTGACGGATTCCGGCCCGCAGCCGGTCTTGGAGCGCCCAGCGAAGGACTGGGGCCACTTCCTGCGCTACCACTACCTGCAGTTCGACTTCTCCGATGTCATGGCCCCCGGCAACTACGTCGTGGGATACGGCGATCGGCGATCGAACGCCTTCCAGATCAGCGAGAACGTGCTCGAGCGCAACGTGTGGCAGCCCACGGTCGAGTACTTCCTTCCCGTGCAGATGGCCCACATGCGCGTGAACGACCACTACCGGGTCTGGCACGGCCTCTCCCACATTGACGACGCGCTCATGGCGCCGGTGAACCACAACCACTTTGACGGCTATGTGCAGGGCCCCTCGACGCTCACGAGCTTCCAGCCCGGAGAGCACGTGCCGGGCTTGGACCGCGGCGGCTGGTACGACGCCGGCGACCATGACCTTCGGATCGAGTCGCAGGCCGACACGGTGCATGGCCTCGCTCTCGCGTGGGAGCTCTTCAGGCCGGACCTGGACAACACATCGGTCGACGAGGACTCCCGCATCGTCGAGATCCACAAGCCCGACGGGAAGCCCGACGTCCTGCAGCAGATCGAGCACGGCGTCCTCACCATCGTCGGCGGCTACCACTCTATGGGCAGGCTCTACCGCGGAATCCAGGATGCGAGCCTGCATCAGTACACCTTCCTCGGGGACACGGCGGACATGACCGACAACCAGATCTTCCACGACAAGGACGGCTCCGCGCTCAAGGTGCTGGCAGCAGCGGCGGTGGCCGGCGACCAGGCCGAGCCAAAGATCGACCACCTGCCCCCCCTCGGCTCGCCGGGATCGGCCGACGACCGCTGGGTGTTCACCGAGGAGAATCCGCGGCGCGAGCTGGATGTGGCGGGCGCGCTGGCGGCAGCCTCGCGGGCACTGGCAGGCTACAACGATCCTATGTCGCGGGACTGCCTCCAAGTCGCGCGCGAGCTGTGGGACCGCGCCAAGGCGCCCGCTACCTCAGCGAATCGGCTCGAGGCCGCGATCGAGCTCTACCAGGCGACGGGGGAGGCGAAGTACCTGGCCGCCATCGAGGGCCTTTCGGACGCGATTGCCGCCGATGCGGACCACCTCGGATGGCTGGGGGCGCGCTCGCTAAAGCTTGTGAAGGACCCCGTGTTCTCGGCGAAGATCCGCGCCGCTCTCCTGGCCCTTAGGCCGCGCATCGACAGCCTCGCCAGCAGGACACCCTACGGGGTGCCCTACCAGCCCGACATCTGGGGCGCCGGCTGGAACATCGAGCGCTTCGGAGTTGAGCAGTACTTCCTGCATGAGGGCGCCCCCGACATCTTCCCGTCCACCTACATGCTGAATGCCGTGAACTTCATCCTGGGCTGCCACCCGGGCTCCAACACGGCGTCGTTCGTGTCCGGGGTGGGATCCCGGTCGATGATACCGGCCTACGGGATGAACCGCGCGGACTGGTCGTACATCCCGGGCGGCATCGGCTCGGGGACTGCGCTGATCCGACCGGACTTCCCGGAACTCCTGGAATGGCCGTTCCTGTGGCAACAGGCCGAGTACTGTCTCGGTTACTCCACCTCCGACTATGTGTTCCTGGTCCTGGCCGCGGACCACGTGCTCAGGAGCCCCTAGACGACCGGTCAGGGCCTTTCGTATTGCGGCGCAGGCCCGCAGAACGGAGAATCCTCAGCGTGAAAACAAAGGCGCTCCTGACCGTCGCCCAGCTGAACCTCCACCGTGAAGCGATTCCCAAGTGGACACTGCGCACCCGATCGATACGCAGGCTCTACGAGTTCAGGGGGTTTCTCGACGCCATAGACTTCGTCAACCGCGTCTCGGTGAAGGCCGAGAAGGCGCAGCACCATCCCGATATCGACGTCCGCTGGAACAAGGTGACGCTGACGCTCTCCACGCATGACGCCGGAGGAGTGACCGAGAAGGACATCTCGCTCGCCCGCCATTGCGACGAGCTCTACGCCAGGCTCACCTGAGCCGGCGGAGCCTCACCGGTACGGCGCCCACGCAAGGCCGTCGTCCGAGCGGCCCACGTCGATCAATCGCTGCACGCTGAAGCTTCTGAGGTCTACGGCGGCCACCTTCGCAGCCGCATCGCAGGACACGTAGGCCACAGCACCGTCGGGGCGCACCAGCACCTCCTGCGGCGCCTTCGGCACGGCGATCGTCCGCACGACGCGCAGCGTGGCCATGTCCACGACTGCGACAACGTCGAGCGCGGGAATCGCCGCGAGAAGCCACCGCCCGTCGGGAGTCGCCGCGGTGCCGAACCCGAGCCCTGGAAGCGGAATCGAGCGACTAACGGTGTTGGTCGAGGTATCGATCACAACGAGGCGCAGCGCCGTCTGGTCGGCAGTGAAGGCCCAGTGGTCGTCGGCCGAGAGCGCGATGCGCTGCGTCCTTGGGGCCGCCTGGATCACCGTGACGAGCTTTCGATGATCGAGGTCCAGCACCGACACGGTCCCTGTGCTCACGTTGGCCGTGTAGCCACGGCGCCCGTCGCGCGTGATCGCGAGCATATGGGTCTGCGGCTCACCCGTGGGGATCGAGCCCACGATTGCCAGGGATTCGGGGTCCACCACCGTCACCGAGTTCTCGAGCTCGGTCGTCACGTACAGGAGGCCTCTTACCGGCTCGAACACGGGCCTGTGCGGCCGCACTCCCCTGCCAAAATCCAGCGTCGCGACCACCGCCCGCTTTCTGAGGTCGACCACCCGCATCAACTGGCCGTCCGTTCCAACGCTGCCCACGCCAACGTTGCTGTAGATGGGAACGAAGGCCCGCAGGCCGTCCGGTGAGACCGCCACCTCATGGCCGGTCGTCGCGCCCTCGGCGACCACCGCCAGCTGGCGTCCGTCGTCAGGATCTACGATGGACAGGGAGGCGTCGGCCTTGTTGGCGACCAGCAGGAGCCCCGACGACGAACCGCGGCAGGCGGGCATCAGTGCGATAGCGGCGGCAATGCCGACCAGAAAGGACGCGGCAAGCCGGGGAGCGGGGTTCATGGCGCTCAAACTGGATCCGGGCCCGAGACGATGTCAAACCGGCGCCCTCTTACTTGGGTTCTTGAGGCTGCGAGACTGCGAGGGTGACCTTGAGGACGTGCCCGCGGATGCGCACACCGTTCATCTTCTCCACGATGCGCTCCGCCAGATCCGAAGACACGTCTACCAGCGAATGCCTCTGGCGGAGGTCGATGGCCCCGACCACCTTGGCGGGAAGGCGCGTCACTCCCGCGATCTTGCCGACGATCTCGGCGGTCGTCACCAGCTGCTTCCGGCCGGCGTTGAAGAAAAGTGTCGTCATGCCGGCCTCCCTGCCCGTCCTTGCCGGCGGCTCGAAGCCCTCCGCCTCCTCGGCCTCCTTGACCTCCGGCGCAGGCTCCTCCCTGCGCGCGCTCTCGCGGGGGTGAGGGCGGACCACGGCCGGGGCCGCGGCGACCGCCTTGGCCGGTGCGGCGGGCTCGGCCTTTGGGCTCGCCCCACCCTTCAGCATCGCGATCAGCGCCGAGCAGATGTCGGTGCTCGCATAGCCCTGGTCAAGGAGGCGGTCCACCATGGCGTCCTGCTTCTCGAATTTACCCGACTCAAGCACGCCCCGCAGCCTCTCAAAGAAGACATTCGCTCGGGCCTCCTCGACTTCGTCGAGCGAGGGAGGCCTCTCGCGGCGGATCTTTAGGTTGGCGTACCGCACCATTCCCTGGAGCTTGTAGAGTTCCCGGCCCGACACGAAGGTGATGGCGCGGCCTGACTTGCCGGCGCGCGCGGTGCGCCCTATTCGGTGGGTGTAGTCCTCCGCGTCATTCGGCAGGTCGAAGTTGAACACGACCTCCAGATCGTTGACGTCCAGCCCGCGGGCCGCCACGTCGGTGGCCACCAGGAACTCGAAGGCCCGCCTGCGGAACTTCTCCATCACCTTGTTGCGCTGCATCTGGCTCAGGTCTCCGTGGAGGCGGTCGGTAGCATAGCCCCGTGAGTGGAGCTGCTCGTCGAGTTCATCCACCATCACCTTGGTGCTGCAGAAAATGAGGCCGTAGCGGAAATCATTGATGTCGATAAGCCGGGTCAGCACCTCGAGCTTCGAGCGCCGGTCGACCTCATAGTAGACCTGGTCAACTTGGGGCGCGTTCTGCGCATGGGATTCGATGCGAATCCATTCCGGGTCGCGGGCATAGCGCTTGATCAGCTCCTTGATGACCGTCGGCATCGTCGCGGAGAAGAACAGCAGCTGGCGCTCCTTGGGCGCGGCAGAGAGGATGTGTTCGATGTCGTCGCGGAAGCCCATGTCGAGCATGCGGTCCGCCTCGTCGAGGACGACGAGCTTAACGCAATCGAGCTTCAGGGTGCCCCGCTCCATGTGGTCCATCACCCGCCCGGGCGTGCCGATGACAATCTGAACGCCGGCCTCAAGGGCGCGGAACTGGCGGTCATAGGACTGGCCGCCGTAGATCGGGACAACGTGCAGGCCGCGCTTGAAGAGGAGAAGCTTGCCCGTCTCCTCGGCGACCTGGACCGCCAGCTCGCGCGTGGGGCAGAGGATGAGGCACTGCACCCTCTTCTCGGCTGGTTTCGACAGCTCGATCGCGGGGATTGCAAAGGCTGCCGTCTTGCCCGAACCCGTGGCGGACTGGCCCACAATGTCCCGACCCAAGAGAGCGACCGGGATCACCGCCGTCTGGATCGGGGATGCCTCCTCGTAGCCAAGCTTGTCCACGGCTTTTAGGATCTCGTGCGACAGGCCGAGCTCTGAGAATGGGCGTTTCTCCATGACCCAGAGTGTGCCTGCCGGGCCCAAAGGGGCAGCCTAAAGATGGCGACCGCTGTCCCCCGCGGATTGTGGTGGCCGGCAAGGGTCCGGGCGGGCAAGCCTTTACGCCAGCGTGACCGGGAATTTTTTCATCCGTGGACTTGTTGTCGGCTTCTCCATCGCGGCGCCAGTGGGCCCGATAGGCCTGCTCTGCATCCGGCGTTCGCTTACGGGAGGGCCGCGCACGGGCCTCATCACAGGACTCGGAGCCGCGACCGCTGACGCCGCATACGGGGCCGTCGCCGGATTCGGACTTACCGCGGTATCCGGCTTCCTAATCCGGTGGCAGCCCGTGCTGGCAGCCTGCGGGGGCCTCTTCCTGTGCTACCTCGGGGCGCGGGCGGTGCTTGGCCACACGGGCACCGTCGCGGCCGGCGCAAGCAAGCCCCTCTCGTCAGCCTACCTCTCCACGTTCGTCCTCACTCTTTCGAACCCATCGACGATCCTCTCGTTCGTGGCCGTGTTTGCGGCAATGGGGCTTGCCGCCGGCAGGGGCGCGTCCTCCGCGGCAGCCCTCGTTGCGGGTGTATTTGTCGGCTCAACCCTCTGGTGGGTGCTGCTCAGCACCGCCGTCGGCCTCATGAAGGAGCGCATCACACCCGCCGTCTACACGGCCGTTAGCCGCGCCTGCGGCGCCATGCTCTTTCTCCTGGGCGCTCTCGCCCTCTGGACGGCCGGCGCTTAGGCCGGAAGGCCTTGCCAATTTCACCTCGGGACGCAGTTTCCTCGTTCGTCCAGACCTTACCGGCCACACTGTTGCCCATGCATCGCGACACACTGAGGGTCCTGCACCTCGAACCAAACGACGCGGACCACGAGCGCGTACGCAGCCATGCGGCGGGGGCGGGCCTGTCGCTTTGGTTTCACTTGGCGAGGGACCGGGCCCAGTTTGAGGCGGCGCTGCGCCGAGGAGAGGTCGACGTGATCCTGGCCGAAGCCGCGGTTCCCGGATTCGCCGCCGCGGATGCGCTCGACCTGGCGAAGGCCTGCCTGCCCGGAGTCCCCTTCATCGTGGTGTCGCGTTCCATCGGGGAAGAGGCCGCCGTCGCGTTGGTCAAGCGCGGAGCCAATGACTTTGTCCACAAGGACCGCCTTGAGCGTCTGTCCGGGGTCGTCGCAAGGGCCCGCGCGGAGCAGGAACTCAGCCCCGAGCCTCTCGGCGCGGACCTGCTGCATGCTCAGAAGATGAAATTCATCGGAAATCTGGCGGGCGGAGTCGCGCACGACTTCAACAACCAGCTCACCGTCATCTCAGGCTACGTGAGCTTGCTTCTCGACCGGGAAACGCTCTCGCCGCAGGCCAGCGAATCCCTGAAAAAGGTCTTCACCGCCAGCCGCCAGGCCGTCGGGCTGGTGCGCCAGCTCATGCTCGTCAGCCGCAGAAACACGCCCAAGCGCGAGGTGATCGACCTCAACGCCGAACTGGGACCCATGGTGCCCGTGCTCCAGAGGCTCGTGGGCGACGCGATTGCAGTCGAGTTCACCCCCTCGCCCGCGTGGCCCGCTGTAAATGCGGACATCAGCATGCTAGAGCAGGCCCTGCTCAACCTCGCCCTCAACGCGCGCGACGCAATGCCCAAGGGCGGGCGGCTGGATATCGCCCTGGGCGTCGAGGCAGCCGGCAAGGGCGAAGGGGAGGCCGCCTGCATCCGGGTGAGCGACACGGGCTGCGGCATCCCGGCCGATGTCCTGCCGCGGATATTCGAGCCGTTTTTCACGACAAAGGCGCAGGGCAAGGGCACAGGCCTCGGGCTCGCCACGGTCCAGGACATCGTGCGCCGCCATGACGGTTGGGTGCGCGCGGAAAGCTCTCCAAAAGAGGGAGCCACGTTCCGCATCTATTTGCCGATCGTTCATGCCCCCGTCGCCGGGCCCCCCGAGTCCGGGGCCGCGCCGGCAACGCGGGCCAAGGCGGTGATCCTCCTTGTCGAGGACGAGGCCGGCGTTCGCGAGTTCGCCGCGGCCTTCCTGCAGCAGGAGGGCTATGCCCTTTTGCAGGCGAAGTCAGGCGAGGCAGCCCTTGAGATTTGGCGCTGGCACGCCCGCCGCATCGACCTGCTGCTGACCGACGTAGTCCTTGCGGGCGATTTATCCGGCCCGCAGCTGGCCGAGCGCCTTGTGGCGGAGAAGCCGAGCCTGCGGACGGTGTTTGCGACAGGCTACAGCAAGGAGGTTCTGGGGCAGCAGTCCGCGCTGATGACGCCGCTCAACGTGCTAAACAAGCCTTACACTCCCCGCGCGCTGCTTCGAGCGGTCAAAGACGCGCTCATGCAGGCGGCAACCGCGCGCGGTTGACACTCCGCTCACCCGGGGATTGTTTTTCCTGTCAACAGCTCCTGTTTCCCAATGGGACGTCCCCACCCAGCGCGGGAATGAGGCAGAACTGAACGACACTCCACCCTACCAAGCGTGCCTCTCGCATCCCTGAGCGCCCCGACCGTTGGGCTCGTGATCTTCGGCCTTCTTGGCTGGATCGTCGCGGCGCTTCTCTTCCTAAGACGAAAGGTCACCGCGGCGCCCTCCGATGGCGACGGGCGAACGAAGCTGGAGAACTACCAGCTGATCCTGGACACCCTCGACCGCTCGAATGTCCTGCTCTGGTGGGCGCACGTGACGCGCCGGGGTTCCGATTTCGAGTGGAGCTTCCGGACCCCGCCGCAGATCGAGTCGAACCCCATCTACAGGCTCGCGTCCCTCGCGGGAAAGGGGGGCCTATGGAACGACAGCCAGGCGCCGGACAACGAGCGCACGAAGCGAGTAGCGTGCGAGGCCCTGCTGAGCGGCGCGGATGGCTATCAGCAGCAGTTCCGCATCGTTGGATCCGGAGACGTCCACTGGCTCAGCGAGGAGGTGGTGATCCGCCCCGCAGGGCCCGGCGAGTGGAAGCTCGCAGGGGTGGTCGTGGACGCTACCAAGCGCCACGAGGCTGAGGAGGGCCGCAAGGCCACAGAGGCTCAGCTCGAGCAGCTGCTGAGTGCGGCCGACTGCCTCCTCTGGCAGGCGTACGTCTCCGGTGATCCAGCGGAACGCTCGAGCTGGGAAATGTTCCTTCCTGCGTCCATTCTCTATCAGAGGATCTTCGGCGAGAACTCGGTCCCGTCGAAGGAGGCCCTCTGGAACCGCAAGACGGTGCCGGAGTGGGACGAGGTCAACCGCGTGTCGCGGGAGGCCATCCTTGCAGGCCACTCGCATTTCGACCAGGAGTTCCGCGTGGAGGGCAGGGGTAAGACCTTCCGCCTGCACGAGCACGTGTCGGTAACGAAGCTCGAGCCGGACCGATGGAGCCTTGTCGGGGTGATCGTCGACATCACGCGCCTCAAGGAAACCGAGCAGGAGCTCGCCAGGGCGCGCGACGCTGCGCTCGAGTCCTCCCGGATCAAGAGCGAGTTCCTCGCCAACATGAGCCACGAGATCCGCACGCCGATGAATGGCGTGATCGGCATGACCGGGCTGCTCATGGACACCGAGCTGAAGCCCGAGCAGCGGGAATACGCGGAGACCATACGCCTGTCTGCCGAGTCGCTCCTGACAATCATCAACGACATCCTCGACTTCTCCAAGATCGAGGCCGGAAAGCTTTCATTCGAGATCGTGGACTTTGACCTTGTCGAGACCGTCGAGGGAGCGCTCGACATGTTCGCCGAGCGCGCGCGCCACAAGGGCATCGAGCTGGCATGCGAGATACCGCCCGACCTTCCGAGGCGCCTGCGAGGCGACCCCGGGCGCCTGAGGCAGGTCATCACCAACCTGATCAGCAACGCGATCAAGTTCACTGAGAAGGGCGAGGTGGTGCTGCGAGTGACCAAGGACAGTGAGACCGAAAGCGACGTCGTCATAGGGATCTCGATCCGGGACACGGGAATCGGGATCGCCCCCGAGGTGCAGGCCCGCCTGTTCCAGGCCTTCACGCAGGCCGATGCGTCCACAACGCGCCGGTTCGGAGGCACCGGTCTCGGGCTGGCGATCTCCCGCCAGCTCGTACAAATGATGGGAGGAACGATCGGCGTGCGCAGCGAGCCCGGGCAGGGCTCGACCTTCTGGTTCACGGCCTGCATCGAGAAGCAAACCGGCCCGTCGGAGCCCGCTCCGTCCATCTATTTCCGCGACCTTTTCGACCTGAGGGTCCTCGTCGTGGACGACAACGCGACCAACCGCCAGATCCTCAGGCACCAGCTCTTCGCCTGGAAGATGCAGAAGGGCAGCGCGGCAAACGGCCACGAGGCGCTCGAGATGCTGCGTGCCACGGCCAAGGAGGGAAAGCCCTACGACCTCGCCCTCCTTGACATGCAGATGCCGGAGATGGACGGCATGACCCTGGCACGGGAGATCAAGGCCGATCCCGCCATCCGTTCCACCCGCCTGATCATCCTCACCTCGATGGGGTACATGCACACGCAGGACGAGCTGAGGGCGGCGGGGGTGGACGCATATCTCGTAAAGCCGGTGAAGCAGTCCCGTCTGTTCGACTGCCTGATAAGCGTCCTGGGTCGCGCGACGGCTGAGAATGTCTTCGCCAAGCCCCAGGCAGAGGCGAAGCAGGACCTTCCGAACGACGAGCTCCAGCGGGTCCGCAGGGCGAAGATCCTCCTGGCGGAAGACAACGCGGTGAACCAAAAGGTGGCGCTTGCCCAGTTGCGGGGTTTGGGCTTCAGCGCGGACGCGGTGTCAAACGGCATAGAGGCCCTGAATGCGCTGGCCCAGGTCCCCTACGACATTATTCTCATGGACTGCCAGATGCCTGAGATGGACGGGTACGAGGCGTCCCAGGCGATCCGGCAGGCCGAGCGGGACGCGAAGGCGACCTGGAGGGTGCCCGTGCGCATCGTGGCCATGACCGCCAACGCCATGTCGGGCGACCGCGAGAAATGCCTGGCTGCCGGGATGGACGACTACCTTTCAAAGCCAGTGAGCAAGACGGAGCTCCAGTCCGCCCTACTGCGCTGGAATGCAGCGATCCTAGGGGCAAAAGGAGTGGAGTCCGTTTGACAGGCCTCGGGCGCCGGGTAGCTTTCGCCCGAATAATCCCCTAGGACGTGAGCAAATTCACCCTCCAGATCAATGGCCAGTCCCACCAGGTGGATGCCGCTCCGGACACACCGCTGCTCTGGATCCTGCGCGACCACTTGGACCTGATGGGTACGAAGTTCGGCTGCGGCATCGGTCAGTGCGGCGCCTGCACCGTGCACCTGAACGGGGCGCCTACCCGCTCTTGCCTCGTCCCCGTCTCCGACGCCCGTTATTCGAAGATCACCACGATCGAGGGCCTTTCCGCGGACGGAAGCCACCCGCTGCAGAAGGCCTGGTGCGAGCTGGACGTCGCCCAGTGCGGGTACTGCCAGACGGGGCAGATCATGTCGGCGGCGGCCCTCCTGGCGGCCAACCCGAATCCGACCGACTCCGATATCGACGATGCGATGGGCGGAAACCTCTGCCGTTGCGCAACTTACACGCGAATCCGCGCGGGCATCCACAGGGCAGCCGCGATCGCCGCCACCACAAGGGAGACCCGCCCATGAGCGCGGCACCGGATACGGTCATCGACCGCCGGTCCTTCCTAAAGATGGCCGCCATGGCCGGCAGCGGCCTCGTGCTTGGGTACTATCCGAACGGAGCAAGGGGCGCCGAGATCGCGAGGCCCGATCCCGAAAAGGTGGACGGGGTGTTCATTCCCAATGCGTTCATCCGTATTGCCCCGGACGGGACCGTCACTGTTTTCTCGGCCCGGCCCGAAGTGGGCCAGGGCATCAAGACGTCGCTGCCCATGGTGGTCGCCGAGGAACTGGGTGCTGACTGGCACAAGGTGACGGTGGTCTCGGCTCCGCTCGACTCCGTCTTCGGCCCCCAGTCGGCGGGAGGGAGCACCTCGACCCCCACCTCGTACACCGCGATGCGCAGGATGGGAGCCACCGCGCGCACCCTCCTGATCGAGGCTGCGGCGCAAGCCTGGGCGGTGCCCGCAGGCGAATGCGTCGCCGCCGACGGGTCGGTTCGCCACGTCCCCTCGGGACGCACGGTCGGCTTTGGGGAATTGGTGGTGCGGGCCTCAAGCCTTCCCGTGCCCGACGAGTCCTCGGTGAGGCTCAAGGACCCCAAGGACTTCACGCTCCTCGGCTCACGCGTGGGAGGAGTCGACAACCCCAAGTTGGTGAAGGGGGAGCCGCTCTTTGGGATCGACCAGAAGATGCCGGGCATGGTCTTTGCCGTCTATGAGAAGGCCCCGGTTTGGGGCGCGAGGCCCCTTAGCGCCAACCTGGAGCAGATCAAGGCGTTGCCCGGTGTCAGGGACGCGTTCATCATCGACCGCACCGTGCCCGAGGACAGGCTGACGGGCCTCGTGCCGGGAGTCGCCATCGTGGCAAGCTCCACGTGGGCTGCCTTCAGTGCCCGAAAGCAGCTCAAGGTGCAGTGGCAAGAGGGGCGCTTCGCGATGAGCAGCTGGGATGACTTCGTCCAGCAGGCCTCGGACATCGCAAAGGCCGCGGCGGGCGACCCAAGGGTCACCGAGGCGCGCAGGGACGGCGACATCGTCGCGGCGTTCGACTCCGCGGCCAAGGTGGTCGAGGCCGAGTATTCCTATCCCTTCATTTCGCACACGAACCTTGAGCCTCAGAACTGCCTGGCCCACGTCCAGGGAGACAAGGCCGAGATCTGGGCCCCCACCCAGAACCCGGACCCAGCGCGGAAGCTGGCCGCCCAGGTGCTGGGCACCTCGCCCGACAACGTCCGCGTGAACATTACGCGCATCGGAGGCGGATTCGGGCGCAGGCTCGACTCGGACCCCGTGGCCGAGGCGGTGGCGATCTCGCAGAGGGTCGGGGCACCGGTGAAACTGACTTGGGACCGCACCGACGACCTGCAGCATGACCATTTCCGTCCGGGCGGCTTCCATTTCCTGAAGGGGGCGGTGGACGCAAAGGGCGCCCTCAGCGCATGGCGCAGCCATCATATCTCCTTCGGGGGCAATCTGGGGCCCGACGACTACCCGGCGCGATTCGTGCCGAATTACCTCCTGCTCAATAGCAAGCTAGAGAACGGCGTCCCCCAGGGTCCGTGGCGGGCGCCGGGCAGCTGCACGTACGCGTGGATGATCTGCTGCTTCCTGGACGAGCTGGCCCACGCGGCCGGAAGGGATCCCGTGGAGTTCAACCTGACAGTTCTCGGGGACCGGGGCATCGTGCCGGGCACGGGCCCCAAGGGCCGCCCCTACAACGCCGCGCGCATGCACAATGTCGTCTCGCAGGTCGCCCGGCTGTCCGGCTGGGGAAAGTCCCTGCCCAGGGGCAAGGGCATGGGCCTCGGCTACTATTTCAGCCACCAGGGCTATGTCGCGCACGTCGCCGAGGTCACGGTGTCCAGCCGCGGCGAGCTCACGGTGGACAGGGTCACCGCGGCCGTGGACGTCGGTTCGCAGATCGTGAACTTGAGCGGCGCCGAGAACCAGGTCCAGGGATCGATCATCGACGGCCTCAATGCGGCGTGGCGGCAGGAGCTCGACATCAAGCAGGGCCGCGTCGTCCAGTCCAACTTCCACGAGTACCCGATGCTGCGCATGCCCGACGCGCCGCGGCAGATAGAGATCCATTTCCTTAAGACAGACTACCCGCCGACCGGCCTTGGCGAGCCGGCACTCCCTCCCTTGGCACCCGCCGTCTGCAATGCCATCTTCGCTGCCACCGGCAAGCGAGTAAGGCAGCTGCCGATTTCCCGGACCGACCTATCCTGGTCCTGACGGGTTACGGCGCACCCAGCGGGAGGCCCCATTTGAACGAACTGCAGGCCGTCGCCAGCCATCTCTGCGCCTCGAAGTGCGGGGGCGTGCTCGCCACCCTCGTGTCCGTCGAGGGATCCTCCTACAGGAGGCCCGGGGCGAGGATGCTGGTTCCCCGGCGCGGCCGGCGCATCGGTTCAATCAGCGGCGGCTGCCTGGAGGAGGACGTGATCGCCCACGCAAAGAAGGTCGCGGCCGCGGGCCAACCGCTGCTCGTCGTTTATGACACGGCCGCGGAGAACGACCTGATTTGGGGCGTCGGGATGGGCTGCCACGGCGTGGTGAGGGTGCTTCTCGAGCCCCTTCCTGCCCTGCCCGACTGGGCCATCCGCCTGCGCGACAACCTGCGCGCGGGCGCGCCGACGGACATCGCTGTCGTGTGGAGCGGCCCCCCTGAATCCATGGGCACACGGCTCGGGCCCGCAGGCGAACTTGGGGGCGTCTTTGCCGAGCACGTTGAGCCTGCCCCTTCCCTCACGGTCTACGGCGCAGGCGACGATGCACGGCCCCTCGTGAGCCTCGCGCTGGAGTTGGGGTGGACAGTGACGGTCGCGGACTCGAGAAGGACCATGGCGACGCGCTCGCGCTTTCCAGGGGCGTCCTGCCTCGTGGTCGGGCCGCCCGAGGAGCTGGTCGCGCGTTCGGCGCCCAGACCCGGGTCCCTTGCCGTGGTCATGACCCATCGCTACAGCCATGACGTTCCGATTCTGCGAGACCTGCTTCCGCTGCCGGTATCCTATCTGGGCCTTCTCGGGCCCCGGATGCGCGCGGAGAGGATATTCGGGGAACTGGAGAAGGAGGGCATGGTCCTGACTGCAGAGATACGGGGACGGCTGCGCGCCCCCGTGGGTCTCGACCTGGGCGCCGAGGGTGCGCAGGAGGTGGCCCTGAGCATTGTTGCAGAGATGAAGGCGGCCCTTTCGGGACGCGATGGCCGCCCGCTTAGGGAACGCACCCTTCCGATCCATGCCTGAGGACGGAAAGGGCCGCCGCTGCGCTGCGGTGATCATCGCCGCTGGAGGCTCATCGCGGATGGGCGAGCCCAAACAGCTCCTGAAGCTCGACGGCAAGCCGATGGTCGTCCGGGCGGCGGACGCCGCGCTGGGTTCCAGCGCGTTTCCCGTGGCCGTCGTCATGGGCGCAGAGGAGAAGGCCATCCGGGCCTCGCTTGGGAACCGCAACGTCCTTGCGGTCACCAACCCCGAATGGGCCTCGGGGATGGCCTCGTCCATTCGTGCGGGGCTTGCCGCAGTCCTCAAGGCCGACCCCGGTATCGACGCAGTCTTGGTCGCCCCATGCGACCAACCCGCGCTGTCGAGCGCGGTGATCGAGGCCCTCGTGGCCCTCCAGCGCCACCAGGGGGGGATCGCCGCCGTCCGCTTCTGCGGCCGCAATGGCGCCCCGGCCGTCTTCGGCAGGGATTATTTCGCGGACCTGGCCAGGCTCTCTGGGGACGAAGGGGCAAGGGTCCTTCTGAACGGGGGGAACGCCAGGGTTTCGTCGCTGGAAATGGCTGCTTTCGCGATCGACCTGGACACGCCCGAGGACCTGGCGCGGTGGCGCACGGCCGGGGATCCGAGCCGCAACGCCCGCGTTTAGCGGGGTCTCGTCCGCGGGTCCGAAGCGCGCGCGGGATAACCCCGCTCCTGGAGTGCGTTGAAATTGTAACCTCTTTTTTAAACATTCGCCGTAATCAGGGATGGTCGTCAGCGTCCACATCCCCAAGTGCGCAGGGACAAGCTTCCGACGGGTCCTCAACGAACTTTGTGCAGCGAGGACTTGGTGTAACTACGGCGCCAACTTCTCAAAGGACGATGCCTGGGCGGGCCTAATCCCGGCGGGAACCGAAGTCATCCACGGCCATTTCATTGCGGATGCCTTTGAAGGCCTGTTCCCCCGGCGCCGGCTGATCACCTGGGTGAGGCACCCTGTCGAGAGGCGCGCATTAAAATTAATACCACTTCCTGAGGTCGCCCGACATCCTCGCCTGCAAGCCGCACGCCGGCTTTGAGTTCATCGGCATCGCCGAGCAGTTCGGCCCGAGCATCGAGCGCCTCTGCGAGACCTTCGGCTTCAGGCCGCCGTCGCGCCTGCCCAGGGAGAACGCCATCCCTGACAGGAGGCTGCAGGCATATGCTATCAGCGCCCGGGACCGCGACTACATCCTTGAGCGCAATGCCGAGGACCTGGCCTGGTACGAAGGGGCCTTGGACCTGATGGGGGAAAGACCCCATCGGTCCGCCTAAACCATGGCTTGACGGGAAACGCGCCGCAACGAACCGTTTGCGGTTGATTTGTGATGCATCCGTTCCCTGGCCGGGAACGTACATTGCATATTCGACCGTGCGATGGAACCATACCTAACCACGCTTAATGGGAAGCAATTGCAGCATCTCGTCCCATGAATCGGCTTGCCATAGTGGGTACGGGGATCGCGGGATTAGGGTGCGCCCATTTTCTTTATAGGGACCATGACGTAACCCTGTTTGACCAAGCCTCCTATTCGGGTGGCCACTCCAATACGGTTGAGGTGGATGAGCCCGGCAGCGGCCGAGCCGTGGCAATCGACACGGGCTTCATGGTGTTCAATCGGGTCACCTACCCCCTGCTGACGCGCCTCTTCGGGAACCTCGGGGTGCCCTGCAAGCCCGCTCCGATGTCCTTCAGTGTGCGGCACACGGCCTCCGGCCTCGAGTACTGCGGCACCTCGCTCAACCGCCTTTTTGCACAGCGCAGGAACCTGTTCAGCCCGCGGTTCTACCGGATGCTGGCCTCCGTCAACCGGTTCAACCGGGAGGCCGTGGAAGCCCTCGCTGATCCCGGGATCACGGACATCACCCTCAAGGAGTTCGTGGCAAGGCAGCGGTACGGCGAGGATTTCCTGCAGCTTTACCTGGCACCGATGAGTTCCGCAGTCTGGAGCACGCCCCCTCTGCTGATGGACTCGTTCCCGGCGGCCACGCTGCTGAGATTTTTTTACAACCACGGTTTCCTCGGGCTCAGCACCCAGCATCCCTGGTACACGGTGGACGGAGGATCGCGGGTCTATGTCGAGCGGCTCTCCGCGCCGTGGCGGGACCGCATCAGGCTCGGCGATGGTGTCCGCGCCGTCACCCGCACTGCGAGCGGGGTGAGGCTCCTGCTGCGCTCCGGCCGCACCGAGGTCTTTGACCGGGTGGTCCTCGCCTGCCACGCCGACCAGGCACTCTGCCTGCTTTCGGACCCCAGGCCCGGCGAGAGCCGGCTGCTGAGCGAGTTCAGGTACCAGCCGAACACGGCAACGGTCCACACGGACGCCGCGGTGATGCCCCGCACGCGGCTGGCCTGGGCAAGCTGGAACTACGAGATCAACGCCGCAAAGCCAGGCGAGGAGCCGACTGCAACGCATTACTGGATGAATTCCCTCCAGGGCGTCTCCGACAGGGAGAATTACTTCGTGACGATCAATCGCCCCTGGGCGATAGACCCCAGGAAGGTTCTGAGGACGATCCACTGTGAGCATCCCCTATTCAACCTGGGAGCCATCCGGGCCCAGAGGGAGCTTCCCGCCCTGAATGACAGCGCCAGGGGCACGACCGAGACCTACTTTGCCGGCGCCTACTTCAGGTACGGATTCCACGAGGACGGGCTGCTGTCCGCGGCGACACTGAGCGAGAAACTTCTCGGCAGGGATCCTTGGGCGAGCCCATGATGAGAGCGCAGCGGTCCATGAAGTCCTGCCTCTACGAGTGCACCGTGGTGCATCACCGCTTCTTCCCGAGGGAGAACCGGTTTTCCTACCGCATCTTCATGCTCGCGATTGACCTGGACGAACTCCAGGCACTTGCGCGCTCGATTCCCTTGCTGTCGGTCAACGCCCCGAACCTCTATAGCTTCAGGGAGAATGACTACATGCCGACTGGCGAGCCCGTGCACAACGCGAGCAGGATCCCGGCGTCCCCGGCGGCGGCGGGCGGGCTGAAGGCCCGAGTGCTAGGCTTCCTGGGAACCCACGGGGTGGAGATCCCCGGGGGCAGGATACTTCTCATCACCCTTCCTCGGGTGGCGGGTTACCTTTTCAACCCTGTCTCGCTCTATTTCTGCTACGACGCGGCCGACCGACCCGCGGCGGCCATCGCAGAGGTCACCAATACTTTCCACGAGATGAAGCCCTACTTCCTCGGGCCCGATGCGCTCAGATCCAAGGAGGGCACGGGCTCGTTCAGGATGAAGACGCCGAAGCACTTCTACGTTTCGCCTTTCTCTGACGTGGACGTCGAGTTCGAGTTCCGCCTCAGGGCGCCAGACGACGGCCTCGCGGTGTGCATCGACGACTACGAGTTGCAAAGGCGAACCCTAACGAGCGCGCTCATGGGCAGGCGCCGGCCGTTGACCGGTACCCGCCTTGCCTGGTACTCGATCAAGTATCCCCTCGTGACGCTGCGGATCATCCTCCTGATCCACATGCATGCGCTTCAGCTCGCCATGAAGAAGGTCCCCTGGTTCGCCAAGGCGGCGAGAGCCAGCGACCAGCGCGACCTCTACCGGCCGCACCCCTCCATCGCACACACCCCCCTGTAGCAGACCAGAAATGAGCACGGAACGCGGATTTGTAGACTCACCGATCGCCGGGACGCGCAGCGAGCGCCCTTCGGCCTTCAGGTCGGCCGTCGTGGGAACCCTAGCCCGCATGCGCCACGGCTGCCTGTTGATGGACTTTCCCGACGCCACGTCGGTGCAGTTCGGGGAAGGATCCCCGCAGCTGCCGCCCAGCATGAGCCCGACCGCGCGCGTGCGCGTCCTGCGCGAGGCCTTCTTCAGGAAATGCGTGCTCTCCGGCGACATCGGCTTCGCAGAGTCCTTCATCGACGGCGACTGGGTTTCGCCGGACCTGGTCGCCGTGGTCGCCTGGTTCATCCTCAATGTCGAGCACGCCCCCACCCTTTCCGGATCCCGCAGGGCCGCAGGGATGGCCATCAATCTCCTCAGGAGGGCGAACCGCATGGGCCACCTCTTGCGGCCGAATTCGAGGGCCAACGCGCGGCGCAACATCAGCGAGCATTACGACCTCTCGAACGACTTTTTCTCCCTGTTCCTCGACCCCTCGATGATGTATTCGGCGGCACTGTGGACGCGCCCGTCGATGACCCTTGAGGAGGCCCAGTGTGAGAAGAATGAACGTCTTTGCACGGAGCTTCGGCTGTCGGCCAGGGACCAAGTGCTCGAGATCGGGACCGGTTGGGGGGGATGGGCGGTTCATGCGGCGAAGACGCACGGATGCCGCGTCACCACCGTCACCCTTTCGCGCCAGCAGCATGACTATGCGCTGAAGCGCGTGGAAAAGGAGGGCCTCAAGGAACGCGTGAGCGTCCGGCTGCAGGACTTCCGGGAGATTGAGGGCTGCTATGACAAGGTGGTCTCGATCGAGATGATGGAGGCGCTCGGCCACCGCTACCTGCCCGACTTCTGCGGGGTCGTCGATCGCTCCCTCAGGCGCGAAGGCCTCGTCGCACTGCAGTTCATCACTTGCCCGGATGCGCGCTACGCGCAATTCCGCCGCGGCGTCGACTTCATCCAGAAGCATATATTCCCGGGTTCGCTCCTTCTTTCGCTCAACCGCGTCAACGATCTGATGTCGCGCAAGGGCGGCTTCGTCCTGCACGGCATGCAGGACATGGGCAGCGACTATGTGCTGACGCTGCGGCGCTGGGCCGAGCAGTTCGAGGCGAGGATCCCCCAGGCGCGCGACCTCGGATTCGACGAGCGCTTTCTAAGGAAATGGCGGTACTACCTCGCCTACTGCGAGGCGGCATTCGCGCTTAGAAACATCTCCGTCGTCCAGACGGTTTACACGCGTCCCAACAACCTGTCCCTCTGAAATCCACGCCGATGATACCCTACCTACGAGTCCTGTTCATGTTCGCCCTCGCCTCGATGGTCGGGGTCACGGTCTGGGCCGGGCTGCAGTGCCCCCTCTTCGGCGTTCCGCGCCAGGTAGCGACCCACCCCTGGTTCATCGCGACGCTCTTCGACGCCTACTGGGGATTCGCGACGTTCTATGTGTGGGCGTGCTATAAGGAGACCGCATGGACCGCCCGGGTGGCCTGGCTCCTCGCCGTGCTAACCCTCGGGAACATCGCGATGTCCTCCTACTGCCTTGCGGAGCTGTTCAAAGCCCCAAAAGACGGGAAGCTGGCCGACGTCCTCGTCTCAAGGCGGAGCGGGACAGGCTGGCTCGGTATCCTCCTGGCCTTGGCCGGGGTTACGGTGACGGTGGTCGCCGCCGTTGGAATCCCTGGTGCCCGATGAACCCCGCGCTTCTATCCATGGCGGCGTTGGCCGGCCTTTGCGCAGCGTTCGCGCTTGTGTACCTGCTCGCGCGCAGGATCGACAACTACGGCATTGTCGACGTCGCATGGTCTTACGCGTTCGCGGCACTCGCGGCCGCCTACGCTCTCCTCGGCCCGGGCTGGCCGATAAGGCGGGCGCTGATCGCCTCGATGGTCACGGTCTGGAGCCTGAGGCTTGGCACCCATCTGCTCGTGCGCATCGCGAGGAAGCACCCCGTCGAGGACGGGCGCTACGCGCAGCTGCGCAGGGACTGGAGCGGGTCCCTCAACGCAAAGATGGCAGGCTTCTTCCAGTTCCAGGCCCTCTCGGTCGTCGTCCTCGGGATCCCCTTCCTGGCAGCCTGCAGCAACGCCTCGGACTCCCTTTCCGCCGTCGAGTGGGTCGGATGCGCTCTTTGGGCCGTCGCCATCAGCGGCGAGGCCCTGGCCGACGCCCAGCTTTCCTCGTTCAAGCGCCAGGCGGCCAAGGCCGGAGGGGTCTGTGATGGGGGTCTCTGGCGCTACAGCAGGCACCCGAATTACTTCTTCGAGTGGCTCATCTGGGTATCGTTCTTCGTGTTCGGACTCGCCTCCCCGCACGGACTGCTGGGAGTCGTCAGCCCAGCCTGCATCCTCTTCCTGCTGCTGCGCGTAACGGGAATACCAGCGACGGAGGAGCAGTCCGTCCGATCCAAGGGAGCCGCGTACCGCAGCTACCAGGAGAGGACGAGCCCCTTCGTGCCGCTGCCACCCAGGAAACCCAAAGCATGATCGACGCGCTGCTCAAGAAAAACCTTCTGCCCGACTGGCTTGTTCGAATCGGTATCCGGAGGCTCCTCGCCCAAAGAATCCGCGAGGAGTCGGCGGCGGGCAATGGCAAGGAGCGCCTGGATGCCTACGTGAGAGACCTGGACAGGCGGCCCATCGCCGAGGATACGGGCGCGGCCAACGAGGAGCACTACGAGGTGCCCACGGCCTTCTTCAGGTGCTGCCTCGGCAGCCGCCTGAAGTACTCGGGATGCCTTTTCCCCACCGGGACAGAGAGCCTGGACGCGGCGGAGGAGGCCATGCTTGCGCTCTACGTGGACAGGGCGCGCATCCGCGACGGCCAGGATATCCTCGAACTCGGGTGCGGGTGGGGCTCGCTGTCGCTCTACCTCGCCGAAAAATTCCCGAACTGCCGGATCACAGGCGTCTCTAACTCAAGGACCCAGAAGGAGTTCATCGACGGCGAGGCGCACAAGCGGGGCCTGTCGAACCTGACGATACTGACCTGCGACATGAACACCTTCGACATTGAAGCCGGACGGTTCGACCGGGTGGTCTCGGTCGAGATGTTTGAGCACATGAAAAACTACCGCGCCCTCATGGCCTCGGTCGCACGGTGGCTGAAGCCCGGCGGGCTGCTCTTTGTCCACATCTTCACGCACAGCAGGTTGGCCTACCATTTTGTCGCCCGCGACGAAACGGACTGGATGGCGCGGTACTTCTTCACCGGGGGCCAGATGCCCTCCCATGAGCTTCTGATGCGCTTCCAGGAGCACCTTTCGCTGGTCGAGGACTGGAAGGTCAACGGCACCCACTACCAGCGAACGGCCGAGGCTTGGCTGAGGAACATGGACTCGCACAAGAAGGACATCATTCCGCTCTTCATGGACACCTACGGCGCCGACAAAGCCACCCGATGGTGGTCCTACTGGCGGGTGTTCTACCTCAGCTGCGCTGAATTGTGGGGATTCCGAGGCGGCAAGGAGTGGATCGTGAGCCACTACCTGTTCCGCATGGCCTAGGGAGCCTATTCCTGGGAGTCGAAGACCTGCACCCGGGTCCAGAGCGCCTGGTTGCGCTCGACGAACGCGAGATGGATCGGATCGACCTGGTAGGCATCGTGGGCCGCCCCGTCCCGAAAAACGATCGTGAGCGCAAAGTCGAAGGTCCGCTCAGTCACCCCACGCTCCGCGACGGGCGCCGGGGCTCCGACATACAATTTTCCCACAGTGCGCACGGCCGAGAGCTTGCCGACCTCGGCGCGAAAATTCGCGCGCTGCGCCGGGGTGAGGCCGGGTTTGAGCCAGAAATAGACGGAGTGAATGAGCATCGTTCGGGAATCAGACCAGATTCATGGGGTCCACATCAAGCATTTGAGTGATGTCGTCGGGCCATTTGAAGCCCTCCCTTAGCGCGGATAGTTCCCCGATGATCCGCGTCACGCTTCCCACGAAATACCAGATCTGCCAGCGGTACTCGTCGCGAATCTTCTCGATGGGCGCCGGAGCGGGTCCGCGGACCTCTATGCGCCCCTCAAACAAGTCCTTGACGACCTTGGCCCACTGCTCGGCGAAGAACTTGAGCTTGTCTGGGTTCTTGCCGCGCAGAAGGTGGCGAATCAGATGCCTTTGCGGCGGGTATCCAAACTGCCTGCGCACGGCGAGTTCCGCATCCGCGAATCCGGTGAAGTCCCCGTGGCGGGCAAACTGGATCGCCTCCGCCTGAGGAGTGAAGCTCTGCACCACGACCTCTCCCGCGGTGTCGCCCCTGCCCGCCCGCCCTGCCACCTGGACGAGGAGCTGGAACGTGCGCTCGTTGGCGCGGAAGTCCGGGATGTGCATCGACAGGTCGGCATCGACGAGGCCGACCAGCGTGACATTCGGAAAGTCCAGCCCCTTGCCTATCATCTGCGTCCCCACGAGGACATCGACCTTGCCCCTGCGGAAATCCCCGAGGATCTCGCGGAACCGGTTCTTCTTGGACATCGCGTCCGTGTCCATGCGCTCGATCCGGGCCCTCGGGAGGATGCGCTTGACCGCCTCCTCGACCCGCTGCGTCCCGAGGCCTTTCCAGCGGATGTCCGGGGCCCCGCACTTCGGGCAGCGCACTGGGGCAGGACGCTGTTCGCCGCAGAGGTGGCAGCGGAGCATCTCGTCGCTGCGGTGGTACGTCATCGATATGCTGCAATGGGGGCATTCCTCAACGCTTCCGCACTTGCGGCACTGCATGGAGGAGGAATAGCCCCTGCGGTTGATGAACAGGATGGTCTGCTCGCGGCGCTCAAACCGCGCCATCACGGCGTCGGCCAGCGTGCGCGAAAGGGTCGCAGCCCCTCTCTGGCGCGCAGCCTCGATGCGCATGTCGACCAGCGTGAAGGAGGGCATGCTGCGCGAGTCGACCCTCTCGGTGAGCCGGAGCAGGCCGTATTTCTGAGCGACGACATTGGCGTAGCTCTCGAGGGACGGCGTGGCCGATCCAAGCAGGCAGTGCGCCCCGCAGATGCGCGCGCGCATCACCGCGACGTCCCGGCCATGGTAGCGTGGCGACTCGTCCTGCTTGTACGCGGGCTCGTGCTCCTCGTCGACCACGACCAGCCTCAGGTCACGGACGGGGGCAAAGACCGCAGAACGCGCCCCCACGGCGACGCGCACGTCGCCGGAGGCCAGGGCAAGCCAGCCGTCGAGACGCTCGCCCTCCCCGAGATGGCTGTGCCAGACGACGCACTTGTGCCCGGGCGCGATCGCCTCGAGGCGCGAGCGCAGGCGCGCCACCGTCTGGGGGGTCAGGGCCACTTCGGGAACAAGGAGGATGACGCCGCCGCCAGCGGCGAGCGTCGACTGGACGGCGCGAAGGTAGACCTCCGTCTTGCCGGAGCCCGTCACGCCATGCAGGAGGGTTACCCCGAAACGGCGTGCCGCGATCTTGGCGTCGAGCGCCTCCACGCAGGTGGCCTGCTCCGGGTTGAGGGCGTGGGGCTGGGCGGCGACGAGCTCCCCTTGGGAGCGGTCGTCAGTGTAGGCATCGCGCTCGATCCGCCTCACGTCCTCCCTCAGCAGTCCGTGCTCGACCAGGGCCCGCGCCGAGGAGGCCGACGCTCCTGCTCTCGCCAGGATCAGCTCCTTCGGCTGCGGCCGTATCTGGCCGGCCACGAATGCGTAAAGCCGGGCCTGCGCCGGAGCCTTGTGCGCAAGCGCGGCGAGCTCCTCCTTGGAGGCCTGCCTAGCGACGGACAGGAACCTCGCCTCCTTGATCCGCGCCCCTCTCCTGACCGCCGCGGGGATCATCGCCTCGATAACCGAGTCCAAGGGCGCCGCATAGTATCCAGCCATCCAGCGCGCAAGCTCCAGCAGGTCCGGCGTGAGGGCCGGGAAGGGGTAGACGACCTGGGAGAGGGGCTTTAGCCTGTCGACGGGAAAGTCCGAGGGCGGCCCGAAGCCGCCGATCACCCCGAGCCTGAGCGTGCGGCCCACCGGCACGCGCACCAGGGAGCCGACCGCCGCTGCAGCAGCCATCGAGTCCGGCACCTTGTAGTGCAGGACCTTGTCGAAACCGGCAAGGGGATGAACCGCGGCGATCATGGCTGGCAGAAGCGTCGATTGAGGTCCGGCACGCCAGCCCGCGCAATCCCCCTTTGCGGCGCCTAGGGATCGAATTGACAGCCCCGCCCCGGGCGGGAGACATTGGCGTCTGTGAGTATCCCTTCGGCCCGGGAAACATTCAGGAAATTCCTCGCCCAAAAGGGGCTGCGAGTGACCAGCCAGAGGCTGGCCATTTTCGACGCGGCCTTTGCGCGCAAGGAACATTTCACGGCTGAGCAGCTCCTGGAGTACGCCCGTTCCATCGATGACTCGGTCTCGCGGGCCACGGTCTACCGGACCCTTCCGATTATGCTCCGCAGCGCTCTCCTGCGCGAGATCGACATCGGCAGCGGGGAGAAGTTCTACATGCCCAACCTGCAGCAGAACATGCAGATAGCCCAGGTTGTTTGCCTGGACTGCGATCGGATTTTCGAGATCAGCGCCCCCTTCATGGAGTGGTACGGCAGCACGGTTTCCTCAAAGCTGGACCTGTCGCCCGTCTCCCAGCGCCTGCAGGTGAGCGCCCGGTGTAACGCGCTGCGCGATACGGGCACGTGCCCCCGCCGGGCTTGACCCCGGCCCCACTGACCCATGGCCGATAGCAAGCAGCGAGACATCGTCTTCGAAACTGGCTTCTTTGAATCAGTGCTCCGGCACGATCCGCACTGCGTCGAGTTGATCGAGATCCTCGGCGGCCTCTACACCAAGCAGGGGCGCATCGCCGAAGGGCTCAAGATGGACCGAAAGCTCGTGCGCCTGCAGCCGTCAAACCCGACGGCCCACTACAACCTCGCGTGCAGCCTTGCGCTGAGCAAGCGCAACACGGACGCATTGCGGGCCCTGCGCAACGCCGTGGCGCTTGGCTACCGCGACTTCGAGTGGATGTCGCACGACCCGGACCTGCAGGGGCTCAAGCGCAACCGCGAGTTCGGGGCCATCATGGCGCAGCTCAAGCCACAGCGCTGAACCGGGCCGTGTTCTGGCTCAAGAAGTTCATCTCCTTCTGGCTCATGCCGGTGCCGCTTTGCCTGGCACTGCTCGTCGCCGGCCTGGCGCTCGAGCGGCGCGCCCGCCACAGGCGCAAGGGAAGGGTCCTTTCCTATATGGCCGCGGCGCTTCTGGTGCTCCTGTCGAACAAGGCGGTCAGCAACCGGCTGCTGAGGCCCCTGGAGTCCGAGTATCCAGCGATACCCGAGATCGGGGCTGGGGCACGGGTCCCCGGCCCCCTGGAGGGCTGCGCATACGTGGTCGTCCTGGGTGGCGGCAGCTCCTCGGTGCCCGGCCTTCCCGCCACTGATCGTCTCTCGACCTCCGGGCTCAGCCGCATCGTGGAGGCGGTTCGACTGCTTCGCGTTCTTCCCGGAGCCCGGCTCATGGTGAGCGGACCGGGCGAACCCGGTCGGCCTTCCCATGCAACCATCCTGGCCACGGCCGCGCAGTCCCTTGGAATCGACCCCTCAAGAATCACCCTGATCGACACGGCCCGTGACACCGAGGACGAGGCGCAGGCCGTCGCCCGCATCGCGGTCCGACGGAAGGTCGCCCTAGTGACCTCGGCGTGGCACATGCCCCGCGCCGCCCGCCTTTTCCGCGCGGCCGGCGTTGACTTCGTCGCCTGCCCCGCGGATTTCGTCGCGCGCGAGGACCCCTCGCCCGGCTGGGGCAAGTTCTTATGGGACAGCGAGTCGCTCGAGCGCAGCACCTGCGCCTTCCACGAGTGGCTTGGGCTGCTTTGGCTCAGGCTGAAAAACCTGGGCTGAATCCTCCCTCGGGAACGGACATTTTGCTTCGCATCGCCGTCACTGTCCTGTAACAAACGCTTTCCATGAATTTCTTCCAGAAGTTGATCGGCAAGAATGACATCTTCTTTGACCTGCTCGAGGAAGGGGCGGAGGAGGCAAGGGTCAGCGTCGAGCTGTTTGAGAAGTTCCTGAGGCAGATGGCCGAGGGCAAGAAGCCTGCGGGCCTCGACGATTTCATCCAGGCGCGCCGCAAGGAAAAACGCATCAGGTACATGATGACCGAGGCGCTCAGCAGGTCATTCATCACCCCCCTGGACCGCGAGGACCTCGAGGCGCTCTCAGTGGCCCTCTACCGCATCCCCAAGCAGGTCGAGAAAATCGTCGAGCGGCTCTCCATCTACCCCAAGACGATTCCAATCGAGATGTTCGGCCGCCAGGCCGAGCTCATGAACCAGGCAGCCGTTTCCCTGGCTTTCATGGTCAAGCAGCTGCGAAAGGGAACCACCCTCGAGGTGATCCGAGAGGCGAACGACCGCCTCCAGTACGCGGAGGGCGAGGCGGACAAGGTGATGCTGGAACAGCTGCGGGGCCTCTATACCGGGCCCTGCGATGCGAAGGAGCTCGTGCTCCTCCAGAAGCTTTTCGAGATGGTGGAGCAGGCCGTGGACCGCTGCCGCAATGCCGGCAACATCGTCGTCCAGGTGGTGCTCAAGCACTCGTGACCCGAAGCGGCCAATGACGCTTCTCGTCCTCACCCTAGCCGCTGCGCTAGTCTTCGCCTACATCAACGGGTTCCACGACACGGCGAACGCGATTGCGACGGTCGTTTCGACGAAAGTGCTCACACCCAGGCTGGCTGTCGCGTGGGCGTCGGTCTGGAACCTCGTCGGCGCGCTGTCGGGCACAGCTGTGGCGGCGACCATTGCCACGGGCCTCGTCGAGGCGGACGCCGTGAACATGACTGTGGTGCTGTGCGCCCTGCTTGCGTCCATTGCCTGGGGGCTGCTCACCTGGTGGCTGGGTCTTCCTTCGAGCTCGTCCCATGCGCTGGTCGGCGGCCTTTGCGGGGCCACGCTCGCCGGCTCCGGGGGAAACTGGGGGGTGCTGAAATGGACCACGGGCCTTTGGCCGAAGGTCGTGCTGCCCATGTTCACCTCTCCGCTGGTCGGCTTCCTGGGGGGAATGTTCCTGATGTCCCTCATCATGGTCATCTTCTGCCGCGCGCGCCCGCTGACGGTATCAAAGATCTTCGGGAAGGCGCAGCTGCTGAGCGCCGGCTTCATGGGGTTCAGCCATGGCTCAAACGATGGGCAGAAAGCCATGGGGATCGTGGCCCTGACGCTCTTCACGGCGACGCGCAACGGCCTGTTCGTGCATCTGCCCGCATGGGCCTCGTTCCTCAGGGTTGCCGACACCTCCTCCGTCCCGAAGTGGATCATCGTCACCTGCGCCGTCGCCATGGCCGCAGGCACCGCGGGAGGCGGCATGCGCATCATCCGCACCATGGGCCAGAGGCTTGTGAAGCTCCAGCCGGTCCAGGGCTTTGCGGCCGAGACCACGGCCGCGATCATCATCTACGGAGCGTCGACCATCGGCGTGCCGCTCTCGACGACGCACGTCATCTCAACCTCGATCATGGGCGTCGGCGCCACCAAGCGCATGAGCGCCGTAAAATGGGGCGTCGTGGAGCAAATCGTCTGGGCCTGGGTCCTCACGCTTCCCGTGACGGGGCTGCTCGGCGCCCTGTTCGTCTGGCTCTTCCGGGTCCTCTGAGGGCGCCAAGGGACGCGGCCAAGGCCCGCCGTCCTACGAGCCGGCAGCAGGCGTCTGAAGCGTGAAGATGAAGCGGGCCCCGGCGCCGGGTTCGCTCTCAAGCCGCACCTCGCCGCCGTGCGCCTGGATGACATGCTTCACGATCGCCAGGCCGAGACCCGTCCCGCCCTGGTCCCGTGAGCGCGCCTTGTCGACCCTGTAGAACCGCTCGAAGATCCTGGCCTGCGATTCCCTGGGTATCCCCGGGCCGTCATCGGTCACCGTAACTTCAACCTTGGAGTCGCCCAGGAGCCTGCCGCTTACCTCCGTCCGGCCCCCCGGGCGTCCGTATTTGATCGCGTTGTCCACGAGGTTCGAGATCACCTGGCGGATGCGGTCGCTGTCGGCGACGGCAAGGAGCGAGCCCGGCACCGTGTTTTCCAGCGTGACGTCCCTCGCAAGGGCTCGCTGGCGCAGGTCGTCGATGGCCTCCTGGACCGTGGCGCGGACCGAAAGCGCCTGCTTGTTCAGGCGCAGCCCGCCCGAGTCCAGGGTCGAAAGAAGGAGAAGGTCGTCGATCAGCAGGGCCAGCCTGTTCGCGTGCTTGTCGATGATCTGCAGGAACCGGGCGAGCGCGGCGGGATCATCCTTGGCGCCGTCGATGAGCGTCTCCGCGGCGCTCTTGATGAGCGACAGCGGCGTCCTGAGCTCGTGGCTCACGTTTGCAACGAACTCCTGGCGCACCCCCTCCAGCTGGCGGAGCCGGGTGAGATCGTGAAAAACTAGGATGGCCCCCTCACTCGCTCCTGCGGAGCCACGCATCGCCAGCGCGTTCACCTGCAGAAACCTCGGCGAGTCGATGGAGTCTATCCTCAGCTCGTGGCCCAGCACCTCAAACTCGCGCTCCAGCCGTGCCGCCAGGGCCGCCACCTCGTGGTTACGCGTCGCCTCCAGTATCGTCTTGCCCACGGCGGGGTTCTCGAAGCCGAAAAGCTTGGCGGCGGTCTTGTTCGCGAGGCGGATGCGGCCCCCCGCATCGACCACGATCAGGCCGTCCACCATGCGGTCAAACAGGGCGACCGTCCTCTGGGTCTGCTCCTTCAGCTCCTCGTCGCGGCGCGCGCGCTGCTCTGCAAGGTCCCTAACGTACCTCTCGAGGTCCGCGCGCCTGAGTAGGCGCTCCCTGGCCCACGCAAGAGCGAAGCAGCAGGCCAGCGCGCCTATGAGGATGATGGCCGTGTTCATCAACGGGCGTCACTCCTCCGCCGTGAAGCGGTATCCCACCCCCCGGACGGTCTCAAGCTGGTGGGCCGATGCGCCCAGCTTCTCCCGAAGCCTGCGCATGTGGGTGTCGACAGTGCGGCTGTCGATGGGATTCTCATAGCCCCAGACATCCTGCAGGAGGCGGTCGCGCGACTGCACCCTCCCGCGCCTGCGGGCCAGGATCTCGAGGAGCCTGAACTCCGTCGCCGTGAGGGTGACCGCCTTCGAGGCCACCTGCACGATGTGCCGTGGCACGTCGATGACGATGTCTCCGATCTTCATAACGGAACCGGTGTCGTCGCCGGAGCGGGCCCGGCTGAGCTGCTTCTTGATTCGGATGACGAGCTCCCTCGGGCTGAAGGGCTTCGTCACATAGTCGTCGGCCCCGAGTTCCAGGCCCAGCACTCGATCCATCTCCGCGGCCCGCGCAGTCAGCATAATCACGGGTATCGAGGACGTCGACGCGTCCCGCCGCAGTATCTTGCACACCTCCAGGCCGTCCACCTCGGGAAGCATGAGATCGAGCACGATGAGGTCCGGGCGCTCGTCCCGGGCTATCGCGATGGCCCGGGTACCATCCTTCGCAAAGATCGGGGTGTACCCCGCCTCGCGCAGCTTGAAGCCGAGCACCTCAAGGGCATCGGGCTCGTCGTCAACTACCAGTATCTTTGTCTTCATGGGTCTTTTGTCCTGAGTGCCGGATATCGATGGCTTCGTAGAGATAAACGACCTCCTCGGCGACGTTTGTCGCGTGGTCAGCGATGCGCTCCAGGCACTTTGATATCACCATAAGGTTGAGGCACCGCGAGATCGTCGCAGGGCGCTCAACCATGTAGCTCGACAGCTCGCGGTGCAGCTGGCGGTTGATGTTGTCCACCTCAATGTCGCGGGGCACGACGCTGCGGGCCAAATCAGGCTCCCTGTTGATGAAGGCGGAAATCGCGTCGCGGAGCATTTCGAGCGACAGCGTGGCCATACGCGGCAGGTCGACGTAGGGCTTGAGCTGGGGCTCGGTGTTCAGGTCCACGGCCCGCCTGGCGATCGTCACGGCGGAGTCCCCCACCCGCTCGAGATTCTGGGATATCTTCATGGCGACCGTGGTCAGCCTGAGGTCGGTGGCCACGGGGGCCTTGGCCAGGAGGTGAATCGCGATGTCGTCTATGTCGACCTCGAACTGGTCAATGATGTTGTCGTCCTCCATCACAGCCCGTGCGAGCGTGTCGTCCCGCTCGACAAGTGCGCGCAGCGCCCGCGTAAGCGCCGACTCGGCGTGGCTCGCCATCGCGAGGAGGCTCTCCTTGAGCCGGTTCATCTCTTCAGCGTAGTGCGTCATGGGGTCGTGGGGTCAAAATTTTACCGTCAGCCGAAGCGCCCTGAGACATAGGCCTCGGTCTGGGGATTTCCGGGGTTGGTGAACATGTTCCTCGTATCGCCAAACTCGACGAGCTTGCCCATGTAGAAGAACGCGGTCCGGTCCGAGCACCGGGCGGCCTGCTGCATGTTGTGGGTCACGATGACCACGGTGTAGGACTCGCGCAGTTTCTGGATCAGTTCCTCGATCTTTGCCGTGGCAAGCGGATCCAGGGCCGAACAGGGTTCGTCCATCAGCAGTGTCTCCGGCTGCACCGCAAGCGAACGGGCGATGCACAGGCGCTGCTGCTGGCCGCCTGACAAGCTGGTGCCGGGGCGGTTGAGGAGGTCCTTCACCTCGTCCCAAAGCGCTGCCATGCGCAGCGACTCCTCGAGGCGCCTCTTCAGCACGGCCTTGTCGCGTATGCCGTTCAGTCGCAGCCCGACGAGCACATTCTCGGCAATCGACATTGTCGGGAACGGATTCGACTTCTGGAAGACCATACCAACCTTGCGCCGGATCGCCACAGCCTCGACGCCAGGCCCATAAAGGTCCTCACCGAAGTGCTTGAGGGACCCCTCCAAGCGGGTGCCGGGAGTGAGCTCGTGCATCCGGTTGAGTGCCCTCAGGAATGTGGACTTGCCGCAGCCGCTGGGCCCTATGATTGCCGTCACCTTCCTTGCGGGGATCTTGATGGTCACGTCCTGGAGCGCCTGGCGCGTGCCGTACCACATGCTGAAATTGCGAATGTCGAACGCCACCTCCTCCGCTTCGGCGGGAAGAGCCGGCGAGGACTTGAGGGACGGTGTTTGCTGTGCCTTTGCGGTTCCTGCAGCAGTGGCACCCGCTGGGGCTTCCGGGAGTGTGGACATGGAGATCAAAGGGGGCTTTGGCGGTCTCGGGAAAGTATTCGGACGGTGATATTGAGCGCGAGGATCAACGCCATGAGGACCAGGGCCCCCGCCCATGCCTGCCGATGCCAGTCGTCATAGGGAGAGATGGCGTAGGTGAAAATCTGCAGCGGAAGAGCCGCAATCGGCTCCTTCAAATTGTGGTTCCAGAAGCTGTTGCCCAGCGCCGTGAAGAGGAGCGGCGCCGTCTCACCGGCAATGCGTGCGAGCGCCACGATCACGCCCGTGGCGATGCCCTTGAGCGCCGTCCGGACAACGATGACCGAGATCACCTTCCAGCGAGCGATCCCCAGGGCGAGGGCGGCCTCGCGGTAACTTTGGGGAACAAGGATCAGCACCTCCTCCGTCGTTCGCATCACCAGCGGCACCATCATGAGTCCGAGGGCCACGCCTCCTGCGTATGCGGAGAATGTCTTGAACGGAACCACCAGCATCAGGTACACGACCATGCCCCACACGATCGAGGGGACACCGTTCAGGACGTCGGCCCCAAAGCGAAGCCACTCGTTGGCTCTGTCAGAGCCGTATTCTGCGAGATAGATTCCCCCGAAGATGCCCAGGGGAACACCCACGATAGAGGCCATAGCGAGCAGGGTGATGGTCCCCACGATCGCGTTCGCCATGCCGCCCCCCTGCTCACCCGTCGGCTTGGGCAGCTGGGTGAAGAAGTTCCAGTCCAGGGAGCTGGCCCCGTGCACGAGGAGGAAATAGATGACCAAAAACAGCGGCGCGATGACCGCCACCGCGCAGGCCACGAGGAGCCCCGTGACGAGGTGGCTCTTGGTCCTGCGCCAGCGCGCGAACTGCAGAGTGGGAAGGTAGGGCGAGGCAGCCATGGCGTCAGCTCACTTTTATCGGGCCGGTACCGGTGATGCTCTTGAGCAGCACCTGGGCGGCGATGTTAACGAGGATCGTCACCACCAGCAGGACGAGCCCAAGCTCGAACAGGGAGCTCAGGTAGAGGTCGGTGGTCGCTTCCGTGAACTCGTTGGCGATAACGCTGGCCAGTGTGTAGCCCGGCGCCAGGAGAGATTCGGAAATCTGGGGCCGATTGCCGATCACCATCGTGACGGCCATGGTTTCCCCGAGGGCGCGGCCGAGGCCGAGGATTGCCGCGCCGAACAGGCCGCGACGTGCATAGCTGAGGACGGCGATTTTCAGCACCTCCCAGCGCGTTGCCCCAAGGGCGTATGCCGCCTCCCTCTGGAGGTTTGGCACCGAGCGAAGGATCTCGCGGGAAATCGAGGTGACGATCGGAAGGATCATGATCGCGACGACGATGCCCGCCGCCAGCATGCTCACGCCGTAGATCGGGCCCTGGAATAGGGGGAGAAAGCCCAGGTTGTGCTTGAGCCAGACGAAGAGATGGTCCCTCAGCCACGGGACCAACACAAAGACGCCCCAGAGGCCGAAGATGACGCTGGGAACCGCCGCAAGCATCTCGATCGCCATGACGATGGGCTGGCGGATGCGCAGGGGAGCAAGCTCGGTGAGGAAGAGCGCCGTCGCAACCCCGAGGGGCACGGCAATCAGGAGCGCAATGACCGAGGAAACAAGCGTCCCGAAGATGAACGGCAGGGCACCGTAGGCGTCGTTTACCGGGTTCCACTCGCTGCTCCAGAGAAAACCGACGCCGAATTTTGCGAGGGAAAGCCTGGAACCGGCGTAGAGCTCCCACCCCACCAGAACGATCAGCACGACCACAACGGCCGCGGCGAAACCCGCCGCCCATTTGAACGCGATGTTGGGAAGCCTCGAATTCGAGGGCCGGATCGCTGTGGTTTCAGGCACGGTGCTCATCGGGCGGGGCTGCGGGCGCCGAGGCGCCCGCATCACCCACAGCCCGTCAATACTTGATGCTCTGGACGCGGTCGAGCGCGCGCTTCACCAGCGCATCCGGCAAGGGCGCGTAGTCGAGCGCCGGCGCAAGCTTCTCCCCGCTGGAATATGCCCACTTGAGGAACTGGACCAGCTTCTCGCCCTTCGCATGGTCCTTCTGCTCGGCGTAGACCAGCAGCCACGTCGTTCCCGAGATCGGGTAGGCACTGGCTCCGGGCGGGTTGACCATCGAGAAGCGGAAGTCATCCGGAATGTCAGCAGCCGACAGGGCCTCGGTCACGGACTCGATCGTCGGGGTGATATAGTTGCCCGACGAGTTCTTGACGCTGGCATACGCCAGTTGGTTCTGCTTCGCGTAGGCGAGCTCGATGTAGCCGATCGATCCGGGCACCTGCTTGACCTGTCCAGACACTCCCTCGTTGCCCTTGCCGCCGATCCCGTTGGGCCAGCTGACCGACGTGCCCTTGCCCACCTTCGCCTTCCAGTCGGCGCTGACCTTGCTCAGGTAGTCGGTGAAGATGTAGGTCGTGCCGCTTCCATCGGAGCGGTGCACGACGACGATGTCCAGGTCTGGCAGCTTGACGTCGGGATTCTGGGCGGCGATCGAGGGGTCGCTCCACTTCGTGACCGTGCCGAGGAAAATCGCGGCGATCGTTGGGCCGTCTATCTTGACCGCCGGGTTTCCGGGAAGGTTATAGGTGATGACATCGGCGCCAGCGACCGTCGGGAAATGCCAGAGGGCCCGGGGGGCCTTGGCCAGGTTGTCATCGGACATCGGGCCGTCCGAGGCCCCGAAATCGACCGTTTCGGCCAGGATCTGCTTCTGGCCGCCGCCGGATCCGATCGACTGGTAGTTGAAGCGGACGGAAGGGTCGACCTTCACGTACTCGTTGAACCACTTCGAGTAGATAGGGAAGGGAAACGTGGCACCGGCGCCGTTGATGAGCATCTGGGCCTTGGCCCCGGTGGCGGCAAGGAAACAGATGAGGCCTGCTGCAAGGAGTTTTTTCATGGATTTGGACGGTTTCAGAGTTTTGATGAAACGGGAGCTCCCGAACCCGGGCGACCCGCCCTGGCTCCCCGGTCCACCCCGCCGCCAGCGCCGCCAAACGATAAGGCAGGGAGCGCTGTTTTGGGGGTGTTCCTGGGCTGCATAGGCGTGTGGATCGGGATTCGGGTGTGTGCGGGCAATTGGACGCCCCGAACCTACAGGCCGGATGTTACAAACGCGTGACGCTGATGTGACACTGCCGTTAAACGAACCCCCTGGGGCCAAGTGCGACAAAAGATCGCGCTTGCACGGGACAGGCCCCGCTAAGAGACCTTCCCTATGGACAGTGTGACAGAGCTTTCCGAGGAGATGGTCGCGATGGGCTCACACATGTTCAAGGTGCGGCTGCCCTTCGTCGGCGAGTTGCGGTCCTACAACTGGCAGAAGGCCAAGGCGGACCTGGTGGCCGCCGCCACCGTGACGCTGGTTTCGATTCCCCAGGCAATCGGCTTCTCGCTCATCCTCAACCTGCCGCCCGGGCCCGTGATCGCATCCGTCGTCATTGGGGGCTTCGTGGGCTCGCTGTTCTTCTCGTCGCACCACCACGTCTTCGGGCCGACGAGCTCGATCAGCCTGATCATTGCGGCCACGATTGCGGCCAACTCCGCAACCGGAGTGCCCCCCCTTCAGCTGGCCATCTATCTGGCCTTCCTCATCGGCGTCATCCAGCTTCTGGCCGGCCTCCTCAACTTCGGCGAGATCACTAAATTCATCTCAAGGTCGGTGGTGGTCGGTTATAGCACAGGGATCGGCATCCTGCTTATGGCTAGCCAGCTGCATAATCTGCTGGGGTACCCGGTCGAGATGGGGCAGAATTTCTCCACCAACGTCCTGCAGGCGATCTTCGACCTCGGAACGGCCCAAGTGCATCCCTGGGCAATCGGCATCGGGTTGCTCACGTTCTCGATCTTCTGGAGCGTGAACCGGTTCAGGCCGCGATGGCCGGAGGCCCTGATCGGACTGGCACTGCTGGGGCTCGCTGCAAAGGTGTTCACGGTCTACCACCAGCAGGTCCCCTTCCTGATGGTGCGCGACGAGGGAGCCCTTACCGCGATCATCCCGGCGTTCACAGGCTACCCCTTCGGGCCCCGAAGGATGCACCTGCTGCCTGAGCTCGCCGGCACCGCGATCGCCATCTCGATCCTCGGCATGTTGGAGGCCGCCTCGATCACAAAGGGGCTCGCGGCAAAGAGCGGCCAGAAGATAGAGCCCAATCAGGAGCTCGTCGGCATGGGGGTGGCCAACATCGCCTGCGCCTTCTTTGGCGCCGTCCCGGGCTCGTCCTCATTCGCCCGCTCCGCCGTGAACTTCCAGAGCGGCGCAAGAACCCAGATGGCGTCGATGATGAGCAGCCTTGTGGTCCTTGCGGTTCTCGCATGGGTGACCCCGGTGTTCAACTTCATCCCGGTCGCGGCGCTAGCGGCGCATCTCATCCGGATCGGCTTCAAGATGATCAACCGGCACCAGATCCGGGTCTGCTGCCGGTCCACGCCGTCGGACCTCGTCGTCTTCGTCGTGACCCTCGCATCGTGCCTGTTCCTGCGTCTCGACACTGCGATCTACGTGGGTATCGGTGTCTCGCTCGTGCTCTTCCTGCGGAAGACCAGCACCCCCACGCTGGTCGAGTACGCGATCAACGAGAGCGGGAATCTCGCCGCTCTTGAAGACCCCTCCCAGAGGCCCCACCCGCAGATCTCGATCATCCACGTCGAAGGGGAGCTCTTCTTCGGCGCCGCGGACCTCTTCCAGGAGCAGGTGCGCTTGCTGGCGGAGAACCAGAACATCCGGGTGTTCATCCTGCGCATGAAGAACGCCCGCCACCTCGATGCCTCGACGGTGTTGGCGATGGAAAACCTGCACGAGTACCTCCGCCAGACCGGGCGGTACCTACTGATCAGCGGGAGCAATCCCGAGGTCACGCGGGTGCTGGAGAACAGCGGTCTGCTGGCGGCGATTGGCCGGGACAACCTGTTCCCGGCGGAAGCCAACCCGACGGTGTCGACACGCAACGCCCTGAAGCGGGCGCAGCAACTGCTGCCCGGCGAGTCCCCGGGCGTGCGGGTGTTCTACGACAAGAAGCCGGCATGACCCTGGCCGCTGCGTGAAGTTGAAACGGCGGCCAAAGTCTGGCTGCATGCATCCGTGTCGCAGCCCCTAGGCTAACCTCGATCCCATTCAGGCCGCCCTCCACATCGCACGTCTCGGGTTTATCCTGCCGGCCGTCGCCGCCTTTCTTCTTCCGGGCTGGCTGCTGGGTCGGATCTTCAGGACCTCCCACGGCGCCGCCACGACGTTCCTGGGCTCGGCGGCCGTCGCGTTCAACCTGATCCTGGTCCTAGACGCCCTCAGGGTGCCACTCGGTGCGGCAACGGTCGCAGGAGCGCTTGCGGCGGTGGCCGTTCTGCTTGCGATCTGGGCGAGGCGCCGAGGGGCTTGCCTGGGCCTGGAGTGGAGGATGCCATCCCTGCCGACAGGCATGGCGTGGCTCTGGCTGGCGCCTGCGCTGCTGGCCCTGGCTTCGATCGCCGCCCGCACCCTGCTCGAGCCCCTCGCCGGCTACGACAATTCGTTCCGTTGGGATTACCTCGCTCGGCTGGTGCTCAGCCACCGCTCGCTCAACTTCTACCCCCCGGTACGCATGGCGGACTTCGACCTGTATTCGTGGTGCGATGGGATACCTCCCCTCGTGCCCTTCCTGAATTTCATGGTCTACTCGGCGGCGGGCACCGCCGCGCCGGGATTGATTTCGATCAGGGCTCTTGCGGAGTTTCTCCTTTTGGCCGCGCTGACGTACAAATTCTCGCGCGAAGTATGGGGCGAAGGCGCTGGCTGGCCCGCACTAGCGGTATTGGGGAGCTGCACCCTTCTGGTGTGGGGACTGACCCGAATGGCGCTTAAATGGAAGTCATTGGTTTGTAGCGATTGCGGTGGGGAGTTTCTCGATATTGGCGGCGCGGTTGGTTGAGCAAGGCGTAGGCTTTTGGTCGTCGTTTCACGGCGCGAGGTTCTCTTCGGTTGGGGCGCTCGGGCACCCGGTCGGCGGCGAGGGTGCGTAACAATTCATTCCATACGCGGCGGCGCTGGTGCGCACGGGCGCAACGCGCGAGCGCGACGCTGAAGTGGCGAAAGGCATCGAGAGTTCCAGTGAAGCTGATGCGCTCAAGCGGCACGTCGTGAACGCGGGCCGCCTGCGCCATGATGCAGCGAGTCAGATTATGCGCGATGAGCAGGGCGGCGATCTCACGGTGCACCATCGCCGGGCTCTTGCAGCGCAGACGATCCATGCCGAGAGTGGTTTTCAAGTCGTCGAGGCACATTTCCAGTCTCCACCGGCGCAGGTAAGCCTGGATGATTTCCTCGGCCGGATATAATTGGGGGTCGAGCAGCGTGGTCACCAGCGTGAGTTCGCGAGTGCGACAGCCTTTTTGTGTCACGCGCACGCGAACGACCCGGACGGTGATCCGGTCAGGCAGCTCATCCCACTCTCGCTCAGAAAGGTACTTGGGTTTGTTCAGCGTTTTTGTCCACACGACGAGCCGGTCGCCGTGGCCCAGACGCCGACCCCTGCGCCAGTCGATTTGGCGCTTTGCCACCCGGCTGATGAGATCGGCGCCTTGCGCGCGTGCCTGGACGGCGCCGACGAAATGACCGGCGGCCCGGTCGTAGATGACGATCTCACCGGGGGCCAAGGAGGGTTTGGCGGCGTGGAACAAGCGCATCTCGTGCTGATAGTAGTTGCCCCGAACCGTTTGGAGCACGCCGGCGCCGCGCAGGGAGCCGATCACCATGAGCTTCATGATCGGAAAGCCGCAGCCGGGCCGCTGGAACTTGGGCTGGGGATATAGCTGCTGGTTCTCCGCAGTGTCGGGCAGCGTCAAGGTGGTGCAATCGATGACTTTGACGGGCCGTCCTTGTAAGAACGCGGTTGGGGCGACCTGTCGGTCGGCGCAACGCGCGGTGTCGGCCAGCGTCTTCTCGAGCAAATCCAGGGGCAGCCGTGCGCGGGCCTGACAGTAGCCGCTGTTGCCCTCGTCGAGCGGTGCTGCGCCTTGCAAGACGAGCACCGCTTGCAGCTGACGCACGACCTCTCGGCAAGAGGCGTGCTCGTTGAGCATCTGCCAGACAAAACACCAGAAGGTGCGGTGCAGCGAATAGGGCCGCTCGCGCAGGGAGCGCGCCGGCTGAAACGCCTCGGCCGGCACGAAGCGGCCCACGGCCGCTTCGATCTGGGAGAGGGTGCATTGACGCAGGCGCGGGAGCGTGCGCGACACGCCCCTGCCCAGGGAGGCGAGCCGGGATCGGAAGGCGGGGAAGAACGGAGTGGTCGACATAGGTAGGTATATATACCTACCTATTGACAGCCATGCTACTCTTATCGCGCATGGCACCAAAAAAATCCTCCACTTTGCAGTCCTGGCAGGAAGAATACGACCGACTCAAAGCCGTCGTGGCACAAACCGGTTGGATCAGTGAAGGCTACGTTCAGGACCGCGGTCCCGGCGCCGGAGGGGCTTGCTATCCATGGACCCGCAAAGTCAAAGGCAAGACGGTCTGCGTCGCCCTATCCAAAGAGCAATTTGAATGGCTCAAAGTGGCCATTGCCAACTGGCGCACCGTGCAAGCAGCGCTTCGACAGATGCAACGACTCAGCCGTCAGGTCCTCTTCACCACACTGCCCGACACGCAGCGCCGCAAGCGCCTCAGTAAGAAAACTTTGGGGCTTACTTAAGCGCCATTC